>Ga0070741_10000208_pt1 | contig 222657 bp, 217 predicted proteins | sample Coa_R1_4_FD_66440 | JGI IMG/M metagenome (GOLD analysis project Ga0070741, IMG submission 66440) | Surface soil microbial communities from Centralia Pennsylvania, which are recovering from an underground coalmine fire - Coalmine... | ecosystem: Environmental > Terrestrial > Soil >...
AGACGCTCGGTAGGGGATACTCGTCGTGCCACGGGTGTAGGTCCTCCTTCGTTGCTCTTGCAGGTTTCGAAGGAACCTACGCCCGTCGCTCATTTACACCAGGGACCGGACGCCACCCCGCCACCGGCAGATCCAGACCAGCCGACGTGATTCGACTCAACACCATTCGCGACAACCCAGTGGTCTGGACCATCCGCCGACCGACATTGACTCTGCGTCGATGCATTGCCGCTTGCGTCAGTCGAGAGGGCAAACGTGCGGAAGCCCGAAGGGTCTCGACTGTCCGCACATGTAACCGACACTGACGAGTTGCCACCGAAATTGCTGAGCGTGATCGCGTACCAGAAACCAACGGAGGCTGGCGGTCCCTGAGCGAGGGCGACCGCCGGTGGTGGTGGAGGCGGAGGCGGAGGTGGAGGTGGAGGTGGAGGTGGAGGTGGAGGTGGAGGTGGTGTCGAAGACCCGCAGTCCGGCACGTTGAAGTCGGTGTTGTGGGTGTAGGGGCCATCCCAGGGATCACCATTCATGAACGTGTTCGCGGGTGAGTAGTACTGGTCGCTCCAAGGCGCGCTCGCGATTCGGTACCAATAGCCATCCGGGTTGACGCTGTCGATGAAGGGGTCATACACCTTGCACGACACATCGACCCACGCCCCCGGGTCGATCCGTGGGCCCATGTCGGACGCGTTGTGGTAGTTCCGAAACGTGTTGACCCCGTGGTGGCCCTGCTGTTCCGGAAATGTCTGAGCAGCCCTTGACACCGATGCGGTCGCGACGCTCGAGACAAGCAAGCCAGCTACGAAGACGATCGTCCTCGTTCTCATGTCGCACTCCACCTACCAGTCGGACGAATACCGCAACTCCATCAAACCGGAAGGAAGAAATCCATAGCCAAATCTTTCGGTCGTTGCAGAGGTTGTCGCAGCGACCCGTCCAGCCCCCCATGTTCAGGTCGCGCTAGGTCACGCAGCACGTATGGGCGATGCCCTACACGCCGGACCGAGGTAGTGGTGACAGTCTCCACGGCTATGGGATGGTTCGTTAGCCAGAGGCTTCCGCAACGCGCGAACCGACCCGGTCGTGTTCCAGAAGCGCCAGAGCGAGCGCGTTGTCGAAGGCCATCAGACCCATGGACACGAGCGACTCATGCTCGGCGTAGCCGAGATCTGCCGCTTTGGCCTCGATGAACTGGAGTCCGACGAACGTGCGATCGAGGTCCGAGAAGTCGAGGCGCTCCAAGGTCTCGGTCAGTTCGCTGACCGCCGCGTCCACCTCGTTTGACCAGAGCACGACTTCGTCAACGGTCCCCAGCAAGATCCGGCCGACCAGGTAGCCGGCTCGAGTCGCAGCGGCAGACATGTCGCGCTCAACAATTCGGTCCGAACTCGTGACCTCGTCGTCGGGCGGTCCGTCGGCCCAGCCTGTTGATGCATCGTCGATGCACCGCCGGGTCGCCGGGTCAAGTTCCGAGGGCCACATCTTCGGCGGGCCTTGCGACACGCAAGCGACCAACTCCGCCGTCGTGATCGACGAGATGCTGCGCTCCATTAGCCCGAGCGTTTCCGAGCTGATGAGGTCCTCGGGTGACATGAAGTCGTCCATGTGCGCCTCCGTGGTCGGTGGTCGTTGACCGAACCTTACGGAGGGGGTGTGACACTCCTCCGTCAGGGGGGCGGCAGGCGGAGGTCAGGCCGGCGAAAGCACTACGGAGGAGGACTTGTGTCGGCGCGGCGCCGATCCGAAGCAGATGTCCACGATCCAGTTGCTTCGGCCGCATGAGGAGGTCGCTGTAGCGGCCGCCCCAACATCAGCGGTGTGCGGATCGCGGACGGTGAGCCAGAATTTCGAAGGCCGCTCGCATCAGCAACAGCAGCGCAAACACTTCGGCGAAACCGCGGCGATGCGAGCTCACGACGACGGCGACAGCCAAGGTGCCGAGTCCCACACTTGACAGGAGCCTGACGTGTCGACGCCGAGTCGCGGCGAAACCCGGTCGCGGCGATGACGTGCTTACGTCCCCGCCGCGGCTGATTCGACCGATCGCCTGTATGCCTTCTCCTATGGGCACCGGCGCGTTTCGGCGCCACCACCGCATCGCTAGCGCGGCCAGGACCACAGCTGCGACGAGCGCGACTGCTACTGCCACGCTGCAACCGTCCCTGACCGACGCCGCCGGCGCAACGATCCGAGCCGGGCGGCGCGACCAGCGTTCCGACGATCGATCAGTCGTGGGTCATTGAGTGGCCATCGTGAGCACCCGCCGCGACGCCGCTCCCCCCGGTTACGGGCCGCATGCAGAGGCGCGCGCGTCTACTCGAGGTGACAGGTTTCGGGGGGTGGCGGCTCCGAGGCACGCGTTGGTACGTAGTTGTTGATAGTGCGGTCGATGGTCGCGGATGGCGCGCCGCATCTCCGGGCGTCTCTTCGCGGATAGCCCTTGAATGCTGTAGGTCCTTACGGTGTCAGTGCGTTGAAGGCAGTCGAATAGGGTTCTCGCAGACCGCGTTTTGACCGCGCGACGCCGAGAAACGAGGCGATTCAGTGAGAAACGATGAGCAACACGAAATTGCCTCCCACCAGCCTGTTCGCGCTTGTCAGCCTGTCCCGCCTCGAACGCGAAAAGGCCACACGCAGAAGAACATCATCGCCGACCGCGCCATCAAACTGCCACGCAAGTGACGGCCGCGCCCCGCGCTCAGGACCGGGCCGGCGGCGGTCGTTCGGTCGGGCGGTTGACGCGGTCGCGGTTGTGGCCGGCGCAGTAGCAGCGGCCGTTGCTCTGCACGGTGAGGCCGCCCGCCGCGTACGGCACGACGTGATCGATCTGGCAGTCCTCGGCCGGCACGTCGCAGCCTGACGGATGCTGGCAGTGCCGGTCGCGCGCTTCGATCGCGCGGCGCAGCGCGCCGGTGAAGAACCGCTCGCGGACGCCCACGTCGATGACCCGCGAGGGCGCACCGAACACGATGCGCTCGATGTCCGCCTCGGCGAGCAACGGGAACACCCTGGGAGGGTGACACGACGACGCCGCCCGCAAGCTCGCACATGCGGCTGAACGTGCCGCGACCGACGTGCACGGTGATGAGCGGCCGCGGCCGGCGGTGTCGCCCGTGCTCGTAGGCCCTCGCGCGCCGGGCCATCTCGACCTGCGCGTCCGCGAACCGTTGCGCGCTCGTGCGCGGCAACTGCGACGGCAACGCTGCCGGCCCGTGGTCGGCACGCGCTGCCGCCCAGTCGGCCTCGAACAGCTCGCGCTCGATCGCGGCCAGCTCGGCCAGGTACTCGGTGCCACCGATCGGGTCGAGCCAGCCCGAGCAGTCGACGTGGCCGTCGAACGTGCGCACCGCCCGCCAGCGGCGCCCCGCTGGATCGGGCCGGGAGCGCTCACGATCGACCTCGGTGAAGGCCCGCTCGACCCAGTAGTCGACCAGCCGGCGAGCCTCTGCTGTTCGCAACCCGGCGAGGTTGCCGACGAGCAGTGATTCGTCGCGGGCGAACACCCCCGCGATCGGCGGTTGGTCGGCCGCACACAGCAGGTCGACCTGGTCGACGCTGAGCGTGCCGCCGGCGAACGCCGCCGCGGTGACCGGCATGGCGCGCAACCGGCGAGCGCGGCGCACCTCCACCCGCGCGGTCGTGGCCGTCAGCGCGCACTCGCGAGCGAGCCGTGCCCACGCCGCGCTCGCGCCGTCGTCGGCCCACACGCCGCGAGCGTCCCACTCGGCGATCGACGCCGAGCGCAGCGACGCCAGGCGCGCCGACAGCCGGTGCAGCCCCACCACCAGCCGGTGCAACTCGCGGTCGCCGAGCGACGCGACGTCGAGGTGTTCGAGCGCGTCGAGCGCGGCGGCGACGGATCCGCACAGCGACTCGACATCCGGAGCAGCCATCGTCGACCTTCGATCCCACGAGGACGTGAAGGGAGCGGCGCTCCGAGCCGCAGGCCTGCCGGCCAGTGGTAGCGCGGCATCGTACACCAGTTCGGTCACGTCCCACAACCTCTTCGCCGAGAATCGGGTCGGGAAGAATGCCGGCGTGCCGCCCGACCAGCCGCCGAAGCTCGGCCTGATCACCCCGGTCCTCACGCTCAACCCGCGGGTGCACAATGCCTGGGAGCAGACCGCCGGCTTCGATGCCGTCGTGGCCGCCGCCGAGGCGGCCGACCGTCTCGGCTACCACCACCTGACCTGCAGCGAGCACGTCGCGGTGCCCGCCGGCGAGGTCGCGGCGCGCCGCGGCAGCCGCTACTACGACCCCCTCGCCACGTTCGGCTACCTCGCGGCGCGCACCACGCGGGTGCGGTTCGAGACCCACGTGCTGGTGCTCGGCTACCACCACCCCTTCGCGCTCGCCAAGCAGTACGGCACGCTCGACGCCATCTCCGGTGGCCGGGTGATCCTCGGCGTCGGGGTCGGTTCGCTCGAGGAGGAGTTCGCGCTGCTGGGCGTGCCGTTCACCGGCCGCGGCCGCCGCGCCGACGACGCGCTGCGGGAGCTGCGCCGGGTGCTCGGCCGCCGTGAGGTGGATGGCTTCTTGATCGACCCATGCGCGGTGCAACCGCGGGTGCCCGTCTGGGTCGGCGGCCGGACGGCGCGCTCGTTGCGCCGCGCGCTCGAGCTCGGTGACGGATGGTGCCCGTTCGGCCTGCCGGCCGCCGACATCGCGTCGATGCTGCACGACGCCGGGGAGCGACCGGCCGGCTTCGACGTCGTGCTGTTCCCCGAGCCCGCACCGGACCCGGTGCACGAGCCCGCCCGCACCCGCGACGTGATCGGCCCCTACCTCGACGCCGGCGCCACGATCCTCAACCTGCGGTTCACGACGGCGTCGCTGTCACATCACCTCGACGCGATGGAGGCGGTCACGGAACTCGTTCGATGACCGTTGCGTTCGCCATGCCGCCGCCTTCGCACATCGTCTGGAAGCCGTAGCGGCCGCCCGTCGCCTCCAGTTGGTTCAAAAGCGTCGTCATCAGGCGCACCCCGGTCGCACCGAGCGGGTGACCGATGGCGATCGCGCCACCACGAGGGTTGTAGCGCTCCGGGTCCGGGACGAACTCCCTCGCCCACATCAACGCGATCGCGGCGAACGCTTCGTTGCACTCGATCGCGTCGAAGTCATCGATCGACATCCCCGAACGCGCCAGCAGCTTGCGGGTCACCGGGTTGGGCGCGGACAGGACGAGCACCGCGTCGTCACCGCCGACGACCATGTGTCGGATCACGGCGCGGACCGGCAGGCCGAGCTGCTCGGCGGTGGCGCGATCCGCGATCAGCATCGCCGCGGCACCGTCGGACATCTGCGACGAGTTGCCGGCGGTGATGTCCGGGGCGATGGAGGGATCCCATGATGCTGCCGACGGCAGCGCGGCGAGGGTCTCCATCGTGCCGTCGCGCCGGATGCCTTCGTCGCGCTCGAGCATCGCGCCGGTCTCGCGACCCTCCGCGTCCTTGATCGGCACCGGCACCAGCTCGCTTGCCACCGCCCCCGAGTCCGCCGCCGCGGCCGCGCGGCGGTGCGACTCCAGCGCGAACTCGTCCATGTCCTCGCGGCTGATCTTGAACCGGTCCGCGAGGATCTGCGCCACCTCGAACTGGGTCTTGAGCTGGCCGTCGCACGCGGCGAGGAACGACGGCGAGAACGGCCCGATGCCCCCGCTGGCGTTGCTGGCCATCGGCGCTCGGGTCATCGACTCCGTGCCGCACGCGATCGCGAGGTCATAGCAACCCGCCATCACGCCCTGCGCGACGAAGTGGATCGCCTGCTGCGACGAGCCACACTGCCGGTCGACGGACGTGCACGGCACCGAGTGCGGGAAGCCCGCCGCGACCCATGCGTTGCGGGTCACGTTGCAGCCCTGCTCACCCACTTGGGTCACGCAGCCACCGACGACGTCGTCGACCCGCTCCGGGTCGATGCCGGTGCGCTCGACGAGCGCCTGCAGCACGAACGCGAGCAGGTCGGCCGGGTGCCAGCCCGCGAGCGCGCCCTTGCGCTTCCCGATCGGCGTGCGGATCGTGTCGACGATGACCGCCTCGCGCAGCTCCATCCGTGATCCCTCCCCGGGGCCCGACACCTGACGTGGGCGTCAGTGTACGGGGCTCGGTCGGTGGCTCCGAACCGCGACCACCGGCCCTTGTCCCTACCATCGCGGTATGGAACGGGCCGATCTCGAGCTCGTGGTGGCCCTCGCCCAGACGGGTTCGCTGACGAGCGCGGCGCGGCGGCTCCACATCGCGCAGCCGCCGCTCAGCCGGCGCCTTCGCCGCATCGAGACCGAGGTGGGCGCACCCCTGTTCACCCGCGGCCGGCACGGCGCGGCGCCGACGGTCGTCGGGCGCGTGCTCGTCGAGCGAGCCGAGGCGGCGCTCGCCGCGCTGCGCCGCGCCGAGCAGGACACCGCCGACGTCGCGGTAGGTCGCGCAGGACGGCTGCACATCGGCGTCACTCCCACGCTGGGGGCGAGCCTGCTCCCGCCCGCGCTCGCGACGTTCCGCCACTCACACCCGGACGTGCGGCTCGACCTGGATGCCAGCGGCGACTCGACCGAGCTGCGCAACCAGGTCCGCGACGGCGGGCTCGACGTGTGCCTCGCGGTGCTGCCCCGCCAGGCCGAGCACGGCTTGCGCGTCGCGCTCGCCGGCCACCAAGCCTTCGTGGTGATCGCGCCGGAGGAGCTTCGCCTGGGCCGGTCGGGGAAGATCCGCCGGTCGGCGCTCGTGCGCACCCCGGTCGTCGCGTTGACGAAGGGGACGGGCCTGCGCCAACAGCTCGACGAGGTGTTCGACGAGATCGGCGCCAGCCCCGAGATCGCGATCGAGACGACCGAGCGGGAGATGCTGATCCCGTTCGTCGCCGCCGGGCTCGGCGTCGCGCTCGTGCCCGCGTCGTTCGTCACGGGCCGCTCGAGCGGCTGCCGGATCTACGAGGTCGACCCGCCGGTGCGCCGGCCGGTCGGCGCGATCGTCGCCCGCGGCCGGTTGCCGGCACTGGTCACCGCGTTCATCGACGCGCTCGCGTCGTCGACCGAGCTTCGCCGTCAGAGCGCGAGGAGCTCGCGCGTCCCGTAGACGATTGCGAGGATCACGAAGAACAGACCCATCAGGAACCGCAACTGTGCCTCGGTTCGCTGAAGGGTGAACTTCGCGCCGACCTGCGCGCCGGGCACCACGCCTGCGACCAGCGGGAGCGCATACGCCCAGTTGATGTGGCCGAGCAACGTGTGGGTGACCATGGCTGGAATCGAGAACATGGCCACCGCGACGAGACTCGAGGCCACGGCCCGCTTCGGTGGGATGCGCAGGATCCCGGTGAACGCGGGCACGAGCAGCACGCCGCCGCCCACCCCGAGCAGACCGGCCAGCAACCCGGCCGCGGCCGCGATGCCGGCAACCACCACGATCGGCCGCTTCGATTCGCTCTCACCGGCACCCACCGCGCCCACGGCAGGCGTGAGCGCGGCGTGGATCGCGATCACCTCGCCCTCGGCGTCGGCAGGCCCGCCGACGGGCACCGGCAGCGGGTCGGCAGCGGCGAGGTCTGCCGCGCGCCGCTTGCGGATCGTGGCGAGGCCGCTCCACAGCAGCATCGCCGCGGTGATCAGCATGAGGATGTGGCCGTTCACGTGGTCCGACATCTCGGCGCCGGCGACGGCGAAACCCGAGCCGAACAGCCCGGCAGGCAGCGCCACTCGCCAGTCGACCATCCCGGCGCGGCTGTAGCGCCACGCGCCGGACATCGACCCCGGCAGGATCGCGGGGATCGTCGAGCCGACCGACTCGATCGGTGTGGCGCCGAGGAAGCGGATCGACGGCGTGGTCAGCACCGCGCCGCCCACGCCGAACATGCCCGACAGCACGCCGGAGGCGAACCCCGCCACGCCGACCACGATCGCGATCCACGGACTCACCAGCCCAGTGTGCGGGAGGACATCCCTGCTGTCCAAGACCGCCTTGGGCAGGATTCTCTACCCTGCTGGTATGGATGCCGCCTCGGCCTGCCGGGCCGCGAGGCGCCGCCCGATCCGGCCGACCCGCTCGATATGGGCGGTCAGCTCGTCGCGGGCCCGGGCCGCGGCATCGTCGAGCCCCGACAGGTCCTCGATGTTCCAGTCACGCAGCACGACGGGCACGAGGATCTGGTCGTGGTGCAGAGCGAGGTCGTAGATCCCCGCCTTCGCGATCGCCGCGGCGTGGCCGGCGAAATCGACGATGCCGACGCCGGGCATCGCGAAGTCACGGACCTGCCGGTCGATGGCGAGCACCATCGTCGACGGGTCGACCTCGAGCGCGGCGCGGACGAGGTCCCGGTAGAAGAGGAAGTGCAGGTTCTCGTCGCCTGCGACCCGAGCCATCACCTCGTAGCCCGCGCGGTCCGCGAGCAGCTTGCCCGTGTTCCGGTGCGCGATGCGGGTGGCAAGCTCCTGAAGCGCGAGGTACACGAAGCCTTCGGCGGCCGACGGCGGGTCCGGGGTGACGCCGCCGCTGACCTGCGCCATGCGCGCCCGTTCGAGCGCGACCGGGTCGAGGGCGCGAGTCACGGTCACGTAATCACGGATCACCGTCGAATGCCGGCCCTCCTCCGCGGTCCACCGGCGAGCCCAGGTGCCCCACACGTCGCCGGCACCGAACATCCGCTCGATCGACCGGAAGTAGTAGGGCAGGTTGTCCTCGGTGAGCAGGTTCACGAACAGGGCGCTGCGCACGCCACCGGCCAGCCGCACCTCCTCCGGGTCCCATGCATCGCCGGGCGAGGCGTCCTGCCCGCGGCTCCAGGGGACCAGCTCGTGGGGGAACCACTCCTTCGAGGCAGCGAGATGGCGGTCGAGGAGCCGGGCGGCTTCGGGGCGCAGGGCGTCGAGGAGGGCGGGATCCGTGATCGGCGGCATCCGCTTACCCTACCGACCGGTAGGTAGGGCGTAGACGCGGGCGCGAGGCGGTCAGGTCCGGGCGCGGCGGCGCTTGACCTCGTACATCGCCTGGTCGGCGACGTCGAAGGTCTCCTCGATCACGTCGCCCGGGCGGTGGACGGCCGCGCCCACCGACGCCATCACCCCAGCAGCGAACAGCTCGTCGCGCAGTCGCTGGACGAGCGCGCTCGGTGCCTGATGGTCGAAGTCGACGGCGAACGCCGCGAACTCGTCGCCGCCGATGCGGGCGACGACGTCGGCGGTGCGCAAGCAGCGCTGCAGGGTGCGCGCCGCGACCCGAATGAGCAGGTCGCCCGCGAGATGGCCGTCGTGGTCGTTGACGGTCTTGAGCTCGTCGAGGTCGATGACGACCACGAGGCCCGGCACGTTGGCACGGGCACAGCGCGCCGCTTCGCGCCGCGCGGCCTGCCACCAGCCCCGCGCGTTGGCCAGGCCCGTCAAGGCGTCGGTGGACGACGCTGCTTCGGCGGCCTCGGCTCGCTCCAGCGCGGCTTCGAGGCGCCGTTCGGTGTCGAGTGTGGCGGCGAGCAGACCGGCGAGCGCATCGAGCTCACGCGGGTGGCGGATCTGCCTGGCGCGCTCGTCCACCGGTTCGAGCACGGCGACGACGGTGCCGTCGTGCAGCGTCACCGGTACCTCTGCCGCGCTGGCAGTGCCCGCGTCACCGGGCGCGACCAGCACCCACCGTCCGAAGCCCAGCCGCTCGAACTCGTCGAGCACCGCCTTGGCGACGGGCGGGACCTGGCTTCCGCCCTCAGGTCGCGTTCCACCCGGTTCTGCCAAACCTCGACCGCCTGGCCGCCTGGCACGATGGCGTCGTGCCGCGCTCGCCCCGGTCAGAAAGGGTACCGCGCCGGTTCCCTTGGTGCCGAATGTCCGAAGCGGCACCGTTGGGCGTCGCGCTCGCCGCGTCAGTCGGCCGCGGCGGCGAGCTCGTCGACGCCGGTCTCCGCGAACGCCTCCCACAGCTGCGCGTAGCGGCCGCGGCGCGCGAGCAGCTCCTCGTGGGAGCCCTGCTCGACGACCCGGCCGCGATCGATAACGAGGATCCGGCCGGCGGTGCGGGCGGTGGGGAGCCGGTGCGCGACCAGGATCGTCGTCCGCCCCTCGGCGACGATCCCCATGGCGCGCTGCACGCGGGCTTCGGTGGCGAGGTCGAGGTTCGAGGTCGCCTCGTCGAGCAACAGGATCACCGGGTCGACGAGCTGGGCGCGAGCGAGGGCGATGAGCTGGCGCTGCCCTGCCGACAGCGAGCGGCCCCGCTCGCTCACCGGGGCGAGGTAGCCGCCAGCGAGGCCCGCGATGAACTCGTGCGCGCCGACGGCCCGCGCTGCGTGTTCGATCTCTGCGTCGGTCGCGTCGGGCCGGCCGTACGCGATGTTGTCGCGGATCGTGCCGGTGAACAGGAACGGCTCCTGCGGCACCACACCGAGCTGCCGCCGGTACGCGGACAGGTCGAGGTCGCGCAGGTCGTGCCCGTCGACGCGCACGGCTCCCTTCGTCGGGTCGTAGAAGCGCGCGACGAGCTTCACGATCGTGGACTTGCCCGCGCCGGTCTCGCCGACGAGCGCGACCTGCTCGCCCGCCTCGACGGTGAGGTCCACTCCAGTGAGCGCCTCGTCGCCGACGGTGTTCGGGTAGCGAAAGTGGACGTCTTCGAAGGTGATGCGGCCGCGCAACCGCCCCGGCACGATCGCGTCGGGTCGCTCGGGTGTGCCGGTCGGCGTCGCCATGAGCTGGTTGATCATCGCGGTCGACGCGCTCGCCTGCTGCCACATGTCGAAGACCTGCGAGAGCTGCTGGATCGGCGCGAAGAACTGGTCGAGGTACAGCAGGAACGCGATGACGACGCCGGTGCTGACCACGCCGCGGGAGACGAACGCCGATCCTGCGCCGAGTACGATCGCGGCGCCGACGTCGGAGAGCAGCAGCACGAACGGGAAGTAGATCGCGATCAGTCGTTGCGCCTCGAGCCGGGCGCCGAGGTACTGACTGTTGACCCCGCGGAAGCCTTCGATGTTGCGGTCTTCGCGGACGTAGGCCTGCGCGACGCGGACCCCGGAGAGGCTCTCCTGCAGGTTGGCATTGACTGTCGCGATCGAGGCGCGCGCCCGCTCGTACGCCACGCTGGATCTGCGCCGGTACCACCAGGTCGCGGCAGCCAGCGGCGGGAGCACCGCGGCGGCGGCAAGCGCGAGTGGCGGCGAGAGGACGACGAGGAACACGAACACGCCGGCGCACGTGAAGATGCTGACGATCGCGTTGATGAGTCCGGTCTGGAGGAGCTGCGAGAGCGCCTCGATGTCCGTCGTCATTCGCGTCATGATCCGGCCGGCCAGCTCGCGGTCGTAGTAGTCGAGCGAGAGTCGTTGCAGGTGCGCGAACACCCGGATGCGCAACGCGTACAGCAGCCGCTCCGCAGTCCGGCCGGTGACCAGCGTGTAGCCGCGCGTCAACACGAAGTCACCGAGCGCGGACAGGAGGAACAGGCCCGTCGCGATCCACAGAGCGCGCTCGTCGGCACGGGCGACGCCGTGGTCGATGCCGCGCCGGACCAGGAACGGACCGAGCAGCACGAGCAGCGTGTCGAGCACGACGAGGGCGAGGCCGGCCCCAAGCCCGCCGCGGTACCGGTGCAGCAGTGTCCGCAGCCGGAACCGTCCAGGGTCCGCGGCTGCCTCGCCACGCACGTCGACGTCGGGCTCGTCGTCGGCCGGCGGGAGCCGGTCGAGCTTGGCGAGCAGCTCCGGCGTGGCCGCGAGCGCGAGGCCGGCCATGCCGCCTCCACCACCGCCGGGACCGAACCGCGCCGGGCCGGCCACCGAGGCCGTCGCGCGCGGTGCTTCCTCGACTGGAGTCCACGCGCTGGCGGTGACCGGGGCCGGCTCGGGCTCGGGCTCGGCCTCGTCGCCCTCGCAGTCGTCACCGGGTCCGGCGAGCAGGTTGCGGTACTGCGCGGATCGCTCGAGCAGCTCGTCGTGCGTGCCGTCCGCGGCAACCCGGCCGTGGTCGACAACGACGATGCGATCGGCGAGCCGCAACGTCGAGCGGCGGTGCGCGACGAGCAACGTCGTGCGGCCGACCATGATCGAGCGCAGCGTGCGATGGATCTCCTCCTCGGTCTCGGCGTCGACTGAGGACGTGGCGTCGTCGAGGATGAGGATTCGTGGGTCGGTGAGGATCGCCCGCGCCAGCGCGACCCGCTGGCGCTGGCCTCCCGACAGGGTCAAGCCGCGTTCGCCGACCACGGTGTCGTAACCGTCCGGCAGCGCCATGATGAACTCGTGCGCCTCCGCGGCGCGCGCCGCCGCTTCCACTTCGGCATCGGTGACATCTGGGCGGCCGTACGCGATGTTGGCGCGCACGGTGTCGGAGAACAGGAAGCTCTCCTCGAACACGACGCCGACCTGCCGGCGCAACGAATCGAAGGTGACGTCGCGCATGTCGATGCCGTCGATCGCCACCCGGCCAGCGGACACGTCGTAGAACCGCGGCAGCAGCAACGCCACCGTCGACTTGCCGGAGCCGCTGGCGCCGACGAGCGCAACGGTCTCGCCCGCGGCGACGTGCAGGTCGAAGCCGTCGAGGATCGGTTCGCTCTTCGTGTAACCGAAGCGGACGGCTTCGAAGCGAACGTCGCCGGTGACCGGCGGCAGCGGTCGCGCGTCCGGCTTCTCGGTGATCTTCGGGTTCGCGTCGAGGAGGTCGAGGATGCGCTCCGCACCGGCACGTGCCTGCTGGCCGATGGCGACGAGGCTGGCGAACATCCGCACCGGCGCGACGAGCTGCACCATGTACGACGAGAACGCGAGGAACGTTCCGAGCGAGAGGTGGCCGTGCAGCGCGAGCCAGCCGCCGAAGCCCAAGGCGGCCACCTGCGCGAGCACGGGGATCGACTGCAGGAGCGGGGTGAACCGTGCCTGGAGCCGGATCAGCCGGACTCGGGAGCGGAACAGGTCGCGAGCGGTAGCGGCCAGGTGGTCGAGCTCGCGGCGCTCCTGGCCGAACCCCTTGACGACCCGCACGCCGGTCACCGCTTCGTCGACGACCCCGGCTACCTCGCCAGCGCGCTGCTGCGCGTCCCAGCTCGCCGGGAAGATGACCGAGCGGAGGCGGAACGCGACCAGCATCAACGCGGGTAGCACCAGGAGCGCGACGAGGGTCAACGCTGGTGACAGCAGCGACATCACCGCGAGCGACAACACGAGCATGACGAGGTTGCCGAGCATGATCGGCAGGAACATGAGCAACCCCTGCAGCAGCGCGATGTCGCTGCTGGCCCGCGACACGAGCTGGCCGGTCTGCATCTGGTCGTGGCTGGCGAAGTCGAGCCGCTGGAGCCGCTCGTAGACCGCGTTGCGCAGGTCGTACTGCACGTCGAGGCTCACGCGGCCGCCGACGAAGCGGCGGACGTAAGCCGCGGCGAACCCGAAGAGGCCGGCGCCGACGAGGATGGTGAGCCACGGCGCGAGGGCACGCCGGTGATGCACGATCACGTCGTCGACGATCACCTTCTCGACGACCGGCGTGAGCGCGCTGACCGCCATCCCCGCGATCGAGACGCCAAAGGCGATCGCGACGTTGCGCTTGTGCGCGAGGAGAAACGGCGCCAGCCGGCGCAGCCATCCCCCCGACTCGGGTGGTGCCGGCTCAGGCGGAGCCCGGTGGATCGGCGGAACCGCGGTCAGCATCAGCGCAGCGCGGCTCGCCGCCGGGCGAGGGCCTGGCCGAGGAGCGCGAGCCCTTCGAGGACCGTGCCCCTCTCGTCGGCGTCGACCTCACGCAACAAGACGCCGAGCTGCTCGGCGGCGGCGCGCTCCGCGGCGCGCAGCGCGCCGCGACCTTCGGGGGTCACCTCGAGGCCGACCCCGCGCCGGTCGCCGAGCACGCCAACCCGCCGGACCCACCCACGCTGCTCCAGCCCGTCGAGCAGCCCGGTGAGCGACGGCCGCGAGACCGCGGCCTTCTCGGCGATGCGGCTGGCCCGCTCCGGCGACGACGAGATCAGCGACAGCACTCGGAACTGCGGCAGGGTCATGTCGTCGAGCGCCCGTTCGACCGTGCGAGCCCCGAACGCGAGCGCGCGGACCGCCGTCAGGGTGTCGGCCCGGTCGGCCGACCGTTCAGCTACCACATCATTAGGCTACCGAACTTTCGTGCCCATCCGATCCGAGCGAACTCCGGGTCGATGTCGCCCCTCTAGGGGCCATATCGACCCGGAGATCGCCGGGCGGCGGGGGGTTCAGGTCGGCGGACGGGGGGCGGTGCGCAACGACGCGTCGTGGAGCAGGTCGGCCACCTCCCGGTCCGGCGTCTGCGCGAAGTCCGAGTACCACTGCCCGATGGCGCTGAACGGTTCCGGTGTCTCGACCACGACGACGTCGTCGGCGCACGAGCGCAGCTCGCCGACCGCCGACGGCGGCGCGACCGGCGTCGCGAGGATCACCCGGCGAGCACCGTGGGCGCGGGCCACCTGGGACGCGGCGCGGGCGGTCGAGCCGGTCGCGATGCCGTCGTCGATGATGATCGCGGTTCGCCCTGCGAGCGACAGGCGGGGCCGGTCGCCGCGGAAGGCCCGGGACCGGCGCTCGATCTCGGCTCGCTCGCGGGCCTCGACGGCAGCGATGTCCGCCCCGCGCACGCCGGCGAGATCGATGATCTCCCGGTTGAGGACCCGCACCCCGTCCTCACCGATGGCGCCCATGCCCAGCTCCGGCTGCACCGGGACGCCGAGCTTGCGCACGACGATCACGTCGAGCGGCGCATCGAGCGCGAGCGCGACCTCGTAGGCCACGGGCACACCCCCACGGGGCAACGCCAGCAGGACGACGTCGTCGCCCCGGTACGCCGCCAGGCGGCCCGCGAGCACCCGTCCCGCCTCCCTGCGGTTCCGGAAGGGCACCTCCTGGACCTCCTTCCGCCCTCGCCGAGGCGACGGACCGGACCCCGCATCCGACCGTCGTGCATCGAGCACCGGAATCCGGTGCTCGATGCACACCAGTTGCCGATCAGGTGGTGGGGGTCAGCCCGAGGACCTCGTCGATGCGCCGCTCGGCCTCCTCCTCGGTGGTCCCCCATGACACTGCGAGCTCGGAGATGAGGATGTAGCGGGCCTTCGCGTACATGGACTGCTCGGCGGCGGAGAGCTGCGCCGTACGCAGCCGCGCCGCCAGGTTCCGGACCACCTCGGCGCACTGGTACACGTCGCCGGACTTCAGCTTCTCCTGGTGGTTCTTGAACCGGCGGGACCAGTTGGCGGGCACGCGGACGTCGCGCACGGCGAGCACGTCGAGGACCTCGGCGGCGTCCTCGCTCGAGATCGCGGCTCGCACGCCCAGATCGGCGGCCGCGTCCTCGGGGACCGACAGCGTCATGCCGCCAGCGGTGCCCCACCCCTGCTGCGGGACCATCAGCACCAGGTAGTCCCGCTTCTCACCGTTGAACTCCCGCTTCTCGCGGCGGATGATCTCCGCCACACCGTGCGAGGGGTAGACGACCTTCGAACCAACTGCGAACAGTTCGTCGGACGTTCGTCGCTTCACGAATCGGTCTCCGTCTCCACACAGGGTCTCGTCGCGGGCACCCGGCGCGGAGCCGGCACGCGCGCCCCGTCCTGTGACTCCCGGGGCGGTCCAGCGATTCTACCGGCCGCGGCACACAATGCCCCAGCCGGCGGGTTCGGACGTTGCGTGTGACCTCCGGCACCGGACGTGGTGCCGGTCCCTAGGCTTGGCCGGTATGCGATCGCGCGGGCGACACAGCGCGCACCGGCACACCGTGCCGGGTCCGGCGCGAACCGTGCCGCTCGCCGCGCTCGCGCTGGTCGCGGGGATCGTCTTCGTGCAGTTCGCGAACGGGCACGCGCCGCGCACGATCCTCGACCACGTGGCCGCGGGAACCGCGACGGTGGCCCCGGCCGGCACGCCGTCGGCGGAGCCCGTCCCGTTCTCCGGCGCCACGGGCCCCGTCACCAGCGGGAGCGCCACCGGCGACGCACGCACGATCGCCGCGCCCCAGCCGCGGGCGGTGTGCCGGCACGTCGTGCACCTCGGCGACAGCAACCTCGGCATCATCGCGGCGCAGTTCAAGGACGCGTACGCGGCCATGGGTCTCGACGCCGTCCTCGACTGGGGCAACGGTCGCGGCGCGACGATCGTGGAGGACGGGACCACCGCGCTCGCCGCGATCAACCGTTTCCGCGGGTCGGTGCCGGCCGGGCAACGCTGCTGGGTGGTGCAGCTCAGCGCCGCGGATGCGGTCGACGCGTCACGGCGAGGCGCCGATCCCTCGAGCTCGATCCGGACGATCGCGGATGCGATCGGGGAGGAGCCGGTGCTGTGGATCACGCCGGTGCTGGTCAGCACTACAACCGACTGGACACTCGACGCGTCGACCGCCTACAACCGCGCGCTGCTCCAGGTCGCCGCGAACCGCCCGAACATCACCGTGCTCGACTGGCAGGACATCGCGCTCGGCCACCTGGACGAGTTCCGGCCCGACGGCGTGCACTACCAAGAGGGTCTGTACCGCCTGTTCGTGCAGACCGTGACCGACAAGATCCGCGCGATCTGGACGGTGCCGCCGTGACCGAGCCGCGCGTGCACCTGGTGCCCGCGCTCGACGGCGTCCGCGGCGTCGCCGTCGGACTGGTGGTGCTGTTCCATCTTCGGCCCGACCTGCTGCCCGGCGGCTGGGTCGGCATGAGCATCTTCTTTTCGCTGTCGGGGTTCCTCATCACCCGTTTGCTGCTGACCGAGGTGCAGCGGGACGGCACGGTCAGCCTTCGGCGGTTCTGGATCCGGCGCGCCCGCCGGCTGCTCCCCGCGCTCTACGCCCTGCTCGCGGCCGTCGCCGTCGTGCTGGTGGTGCACGGCACGTGGACGGCACGCGTCCGCGGCGCGACGTGGTCGTCGTTGCTCTACGTGAACAACTGGTGGCAGCTCCACCACGCGACCGACTACTGGGCGCAGTTCGACACGACCCGGCCCCCCTTCGAGCATCTCTGGAGCCTCTCGGTCGAGGAGCAGTTCTACGTCGCGTGGCCGCTCGTCGTGTTCGCCGCGACCCGGTGGGCGCGGCGGCCACTCGCCGCGATCGGCGTCGCCGCCACCGTGATCACCGTGTGGGGCGTCGCGTTCGGGCTCGCGATGGCGCACTTCGGCTGGGGCGGCATGACCGCGCAGTACTACAACACGTTCGTGCGTGCCGCGGAGCTGCTGGCCGGCGGCCTGCTCGCGGTCGTGCTCGCCGCCCGGCCCGACCTCTGGTCGACGGCGCGGGCACGGCGGCACCTCGACCTCATCGCGTGCGTGCTGCTCGCCGTCCTCGTGGGCGTGTCGGTCGTGCTGGACGGCGCGGGCGCTCGTTTCGTGGCGGACGGCGGAATGTTCGCGGCGGGTGTCGCGACCGTCGTTGTCATCGCCGCGGCCCTTCGCGGCGGCGTGGTGGCGAGCCTGCTCGGGCTGCGCCCGCTGAGATGGATGGGGACTCGCTGCTACAGCCTCTACCTGTGGCACTGGCCGGTGATCGTGCTCGTCACCCCCGCGAACTGCGGCCTCGAGGGCTGGGCGCTCGCGCTGTTCCGCACGGGTCTGATCGTGGCGGCCTCGGTCCTGTCGTTCTGGCTGGTCGAGGAGCCGATCCGTCGCGGGCACGGCATCCGCACCGTCGCCGTGCAGCTCGCCGGTGTGATGCGTTGACGGGCGCGGTCCGGTCGCACGCGGCGCGCGCTCAGGCCGCGCCGTGGCTCACCGGCGCGGTGTGGGCGTGCGTCGCACTCGCGGTGAACCTGTCCGGCAACCGGTTCGACGCGACCTCGTTCAAGCAGCTCTGGCAGCTCGTCCCGTACGAGAACCTCGTGGCCGATCCGTTCGGCAGCGTTTGGAACCTGCACATCCAGCCGCCGGTGTGGAACCTCGTCGTCGGCCTGGTCGGGCGATGGTCACCGCTCCCGGAAGGCATCAGCTTCCAGCTGCTGATGCTCGGCTTCGGGGTGGCGGCCGCGGTGCTGCTGTGCGACACGCTCCGGTTGATCGGCGTGCGTGCCTGGTGGGCGGCCGCGCTCACGCTGTTCGCGATGTGCGAGCCCGACGTGGTCGTCAACGCCTTCGAGCCGCGCTACGAGCTGGCGGTGACCACCGGCGTCGTGGCCGTCGCGTGGCTGATCGCACGCGGGTCCGCGCGCCACGGGTCTCGCGACCGGTGGTTCGCGCTCGTCGCGACCGCGGCGACCGCGGTGACGATGACCCGCACGATCTACCACCCGGTGTGGCTGGTGGTGCTGCTGGGCGGTCTCGCGTGGATCTGGCGCCATCATCTGTCCCGGCGCTGGGTCCTGTCGTCGGCGTGCATCCCGCTCGTGGTCGTCGGCGGGTGGATGCTGAAGAACGAGTACCTCGTCGGCCGGTTCACCCTGAACACGTGGGCCGGCATGAACCTGCAGCGCGCCGTCATCGGCGAGCTGCATCCCGAGGACAGGGCGGCGATGCTCGCGTCAGGCGAACTCAGCAAGGTCAGCGCGGTCAACTCCTTCGCCAGCTACGACTTCTACGTGCCGGCCGTCGGCCCGTGCACGAAACGCTGGGGCTCGCCGGTGCTCGATCGCCTGACCCGGGACGGGCCGTTCGCGATCCCGAACTTCAACGCGGGCTGCTTCCTGCCCGTCTACGACCTCGCCCGCGACGATGCGCTCAACGCGATCCGCCAGCATCCCGACGCGTACGTGCGCGGCCGGTTGTGGAGTGGGCGGCGGTGGTTCGAGCTCGACGAGACCTTCACGCGCTCGAAGTCGTTGTTCGCGCGTGCGGACCAGCGGGTGTACCGGATCCTCGACGTCGGCCTGCCCGGCACGTGGGGCGTGGGCGACCGTGGCGCCCACTTCTCCGTGCTGGTTCTCGTCTGCACGATCGCGGTCGTGGTTGCCGGCCTGTTCAGCCGTCGCCGTCGAGCGGCCGAGGTGTGGCAGTACGTCGCGTTCCTCACGGTGTGGACGTTCGCGGTCGGGGTGCTGTTCGAGCTCGGCGAGCAGCCGCGGTTCCGCAGCACGATCGATCCGCTCGTCATCACGTTCGGCATCGCCGCGATCGCGAGCGCGGTGGCTCAGCGAAGGGTGAGCCCGGCGGCCACCGCGGCGCCGAGCTCCCAGCAGGCTTCGAGCGCGGCCCGATCGGGCTCGCCTACGACGGTGACCGGCGCCTGAACCTGCTCCCACCGCAGTCCGGTCGTGATCATCTCGATCGCGCGCTGCGCGCCGGTCGTGTCGTTGTTGCCGTGGAGGTAGAAGGCGAACGGCCGGCGGACGGTCGCGTCGAGGCACGGGTAGTAGATCTGGTCGAAGAAGTGCTTGAGCGCGCCCGCCATGTAGCCGAGGTTGGCGGGCGCACCGAGGAGGTAGCCGTCGGCCTCGAGCACGTCGAGGGGGTTCGCGATCAGCGCCGGGCGCGCGACGACGTCGACGCCTTCGATGCTTGGATCGGTGGCGCCGCGATGCACGGCCTCGAACATCGCGTGCATCGACGGTGAGGGGGTGTGGTGCACGATCAGCAGCTTCGCCATCACCGGTCCGCTCTCGGCAGGAACGAAGCGCCGCGGTCCGCATCGAGCGCGGGTGCTGCGCGGTGGCGCTCGGCGGGATGCTGCACGAAGCGGACGGGATGCCCGATCTGCAACCCCGCGGCCGGCTCGCCCGGTCCGTGGGAGACCAGGCCGCGCGCGACCAGGTGCGGGTCGGCGAGCATCGTGAGCCGGTCGTGCACCGGCGCGACCGGGACACCCGCGGCGAGCAACTCGGCCACCAGTTCGTCGCGGTCGCGACCGCGGAGCGAGTCGGCGAGCCGCGCCTGGAGCTCGTCGAGCCGGCTGACGCGCTCGACGAAGCCGAGGTCGCGGCAGTCGGCGAGACCGGCGACGTCGCACAGCGCGCGCCAGAAGTGGTCCTCGCTCACCACGCCGAGGGTGACGTACCCGCCATCTGCCGTCGCGAAGATGCCGTACCCCGGCACACCGCGCACGTCGCTCGCGACCCCTTCGGCACGCGCCGTCGCGGCACCGGTCCACGTCGCGAGTACGTCGGTCATCGCGAGGTCGATGCGCTCGCCCTCGCCGGTCGCAGACCGGCGGACGAGCGCGGCGCAGATCCCGAACGCGGCGGCCATCCCGCCAGCGAGGTCCGCGATCGGCAGGGCGCCGGGAACCGGGTCGCCGCCGTCGGGCGACAGCGAAGCTGACCATGCCTGGTAGTTGAGGTCGTGGCCGGGGGCGGCCGCGAGCGGACCTTCCTGGCCGAACCCCGACACCGAGCAGTACACGATCGACGGCGCAACCGTCCGGACGTCGTCGTAACCGACGCCGAGGCGCGCGGCCACGCCGGGCCGGTACCCCTCGACGAACACGTCGGCGTCCCGCGCGAGGTCGAGTGCGCGAGCGCGGTCGTGATCGTCCTTGAGGTCGAGCACGATGCTGCGCTTGTTCGCGTGCAGGCTGGCGAACAGCTCCGGATACCGGCGCATCGGATCGCCTCCCGGTGGCTCGACCTTGATCACGTCGGCGCCGAGGTCGGCGAGCAGTTGCGTCGCGTACGGGCCCGGGCGCCACACGCTGAGGTCCAGGATCCGCACGCCGTCGAGCAGGCCACCGTGGCCGGGGGTCATCGCTCCTTCTCCGTGACACCGGCCGCGTCGAAGGTCGCCATCTCGTGCAGCAGGCGCGCCGCGGCGTGCAGCACTCCCAGCGCGAGGCACGCGCCGGAGCCCTCGCCGAGCCGCAGACCAAGGTCGAGCACCGGTTCGAGCCCGAGGTGCTCGAGCACCACGGACGCGCCGGGCTCGGTCGATCGGTGCCCGGCGATCACGTACGGCAGCACCGCGGGGCAGTCGTGGGCCGCGGCCAGCAGCGCCGCACCGGCAATGACACCGTCGATGACGACCGGCACGCGCGCCGCCGCACCGCCGACGATGAAGCCCGCCAGCGCGGCGAGCTCGAGGCCGCCGACCTCGGCCAGCACCCGTCTCGCGCCGAGACGGCCGAGCACGTCCGCGCCACCGGCGCGAGTGAGCGCGCGCTCGACCACCTCGACCTTGTGCGCCAGCTGCGCGTCGTCGATGCCGGTCCCCCGTCCCGTGACCGCCGCGGCCGGGCGACCGGTCAGCGCGGCGATCACCGCCGCCGCCGCGGTGGTGTTGCCGATGCCCATCTCGCCGGTGACGAGCGCGGCAGCGCCGGCACCGACGAGCTCCGCCGCCACGTCAGCGCCAGTATCCAGCGCGGCGTCGACCTCAGCATCGGCCATCGCGGCCTCGCGTGCCAGGTTGGCCGTACCCGCCCGCACCCGCCGGTGTTGCAGGAGGCCCGCACTCGCGCCCACGACTGCGTCGAGGTCGGCCGCGACACCGACGTCGATCACGGTCACGGTGGCGCCGGCGTTGCGGGCGAGGCAGTTGATCGCGGCACCGCCGGCCACGAAGTTGGCGACCATCTGCGCGGTCACCTCCTGTGGCCACGGGGTTACCCCTTCGGCCACTACACCATGGTCCCCGGCGAACACCGCGATGGCGGCGGGTACCGGTATCGGCGGCGGGTCGGCACCGGCGATCGCGGCGAGCTGCACGCCAAGGTCTTCGAGTCGCCCCAGCGAGCCCCGAGGTTTGGTCAGCCGGTCGTGGTGCTCGCGCGCGCTGCGAGCGGCATCGCCGTCGACGGGTCGCACGCGCGCCCGCGCCTGCTCGTAGGCTCCGGTCACGCGTCGCGGCACGGCAGAAGCTCCGAAAGCCGTTCGAGATCACGATCACCGGGCACCGCGATGCGGACATGTCCGGCGAGCCCGAAGTTCGTGCAGTCACGCACGACCACACCCTTGCACGCGAGGCGCTCGCGCAGGCCGGGCGCGTCGACGAGCAGCCACGGCGCGTCCGACGGCAACGGCTGGTACCCGCGGGACTCCAGCAGCGACGCGAGCTCGGCGCGGCGCACCGCGATCGCGCGCGACCAGTCCGGCAGGTCGGCTCGCGCCAGCAGGTCGGGCACCAGCGCGAGGGCCAGGCTGTTGACCGCCCATGTGTTCTGGCGGGCGGCGATGGCCGCGATGGTTGGGGGATCGGCGAGCACGTAGCCGAGCCGCAAGCCGGGGCAGGCGAAGACCTTGGTGAGCGAGCCGACCACGACCGAACCGTCGTCGCCCCTGGTCCACGTGCCCGTCGCCAGCGGGTAGAACGCCTCGTCCCACACGTCGGCACGCGTGCCAGGTCGGGCGAGCAGGCCGGTCGGGTTGTGCGGGTTGCTGCGCCAGCGTGGTCCCGAACCGTTGCGCGGGTGCAACGAGAACTCCGGTTCGGCGACGACGGTGCCGCCGAGGTGCGCGGCGACGAGCGCGATCGCCTCGGCGCCGCCGTTGGTGAGCAGGATCCGATCGGGGTCGACGCCGACGGCACACGCAAACGCGTCGCGGGCGTGCTCCGGGTCCGGGTACTCGCGGAGCGCGTCGAGTCGATCGCTGGCGAGCACCCGCACGTCGGGCGCGAACGGGTTCAGCGACATCGACAAGTCGACGATCGCGCTCGCCGGCAGCCCGAGCGCGCGTGCGATCGCTGGGCCGTCACCGCCGTGCGGCCCGGCTGCCGGAATCACGCGTCGCCCTCCACGGGCGCCGTGGCTCGCCGGCTCGCGGGGTGCCGCGCCGCCAGCGCGCCGAACGCGGCAAGCGCCGCCGCGAGCACGACCGAGACGTCGCGGGACAGCTCGATGGCGCGTGCGATGTCGGCGCGCTCGGGTGGCCGGCCGTCACCGAGCACCGGGCGCAGCTCGACGTGGCTCCGGTAGGTGGCCTCGCCGCCGAGGCGCAGGTCGAGCGCGGCCGCGAACGCGGCCTCCGCGACTCCCGCGTTCGGTGACGGGTGGGCGGGCGCGTCGCGCCGAACCGCCTGCCACACGCGCCCGGCTCGCGCCGGGCGGGCGGCGGCGACGAGCAGCGCGGTGCACCGCGCCGGGACGTACGCGGCCGCGTCGTCGAGGCGCGCCGCCGCCCATCCGTAGTTCATGTAGCGAACATCTCGGTGACCGACCATGGCGTCCATCGTGTTCACCGAGCGGTGGATCCATGCGCCGGGCGCACCCGCGGCCGCGGCCCACAGCGCGGGCGCGACGACGGCGTCGACGGTGTTCTCGGCGACGGACTCGATCACCGCACGGCAGATCGCCTTCTCGTCGAGGTGCTCGACGTCGCGACCGACCAGTGCAGGCAGCAACGCACGCGCGGCGTCGAGGTCGTTGCGGGCCAGCGCGGCCGCGACCTCACCGGCCAAGTCGCGCAGCGCGCGTCCGGCGACGGTGAGATAGGTGGCCGCTGCTGTCGAGCGCGTCACCGCGCCGACCACGGCGCCCGCGGCCGCGCCGGCTGCCGCGTGCGCGACACCGGCGCGACGGTCGTCGCGGTACAGGGCGGACTCGACCCGCTGCAACGCGCGACCCAACAGCGCGACCGGATGCGGCTCGAGCCGCGGCTCGCCCAGCGCCGCGTCGAGCAGCACGCCGGCAGACGCGGCGAACAGGCGGTTCGACCAGGACGAGCCGCTCACCACGCGCAGTTCACCACGAGTCACCATGCGGCCACCGCGATGAGCGCGACCGTCTCGGCGATCACGCCGGCCGCGCCGAGCACGTCGCCGGTGTACCCGCCGAGACGCCGGCGGGCGGCGGCAACGAGCGCGAAGCCCGCGGCCATGCCGGTGACGACCGCGACCACCGCGGCGGCGCCAGCGGCAACCGCGCCCAGCAACACGGCCGCGGCGAAGCCGTACAGAGCGACCGGGCGCCAGTCGCCGCCGCGCATCGCGGTGGCGAGGCCGGTCTCGCGCGCGTACGGCAGCGCGCGCACGGTCACCGCCATGACCGTGCGCGACCCGCACCAGATCCCCGACAGCAGCACGAAGTCCGGCTGCAGCGCGGTGAGCGCGTCGTACCGGAGCAGGAAAACCGCGATCGCGGCGAGCACCCCGTACGCGCCGACCGCCGGCTCGGCCATGATCTCAAGACGTCGGTCTCTCGGCACCTGGGGCAGCAGCCCGTCGGCGCTGTCGATGAGCCCGTCGGCGTGCAGCAAGCCGGTGAGCGCCAGGTCGGCGGTGACCGCGATCGCGGCGGCCACGCCGGGCGGCCACAGCCGGTACGCGCCCCACCACAGGGTGCCGACCGCCGTGCCGATCGCCGCGCCGGCGACGGGGAACCAGGCAACCGTGCCGCGGTCGGGCACGGCGGCTCCGCCCAGCGGCGTCAGGAACGCGAGCGCGCGGCGCACTACGGCCGCTCCAGCGGCAGGACGCGGCCGGCAACCACGAGCAGCACCTCGTCGGCGACGGCGGCCACGGCGGTGTTGACCTCGCCGAGCACGTCACGGAACCGGCGTCCCGCCTCCGACGACGGGTGCACGCCGAGGCCGACCTCCTCGGACACGACGATCGTGTCGCCGTCGCGGGCGCGCAGCGCGTCGCACAGCGCGTCCTGGTCGACGGCGAACCCGTCGTGCGCGGCGACCCATGTGCCGAGCGAGTCGACGAGCAGCGAACCCCTCATGTCCCGCACGGCCGCAGCGAGCCCGGCACCGACCTCGACGGTGGTCCATGCCGGGTCGCGGCGCGACCGGTGCACCTCGATCCGCGCCGCGTGATCCGCGTCGGCCGCCATCGCGGTGGCAACGTAGGTGACCGGTTGCGGCAGACGGCCGGCGCGCGCCTCGGCAACCTCCGACTTGCCGGACCGGGCGCCGCCGAGCACCAGCGTGATCACGTGCCGTTCCCCAGGGCGCGCGCGAGGCCTTGGGTCACGGCGGCGTGAACGGCGCGGGCGAGCGGCGCGCCCCATCGCGAGCGCGGGCCACCGTATGGCTCGGCGCCACCGGGCGGGCAGACGATGACGACGGCATCGGAAGCGGTGCCGGTGCCGTCGACACCGCGTTCGACCATCGCCTGCGTCTTCGCCTCGGTGGCGGTGATGACCGCGTTGACCAGGGCCGCGTCGCTCAGCGGTGCCGGCACGCGACAGACGAGGTTGATCGTGCCCGGCACCCATGTGCCGTCACCGGCGTCACGCGCGTCGCGTGAGGCGGCCCACGTCGGCAGCGATACGCCAACCGTCGCGTCGCAGGTCACGTCGCCGTCGACCGCCGATGCGACGTCGCGCACGCGGGCGGCGGTGAGCAACCCCGCGCCGTGCCGTTCCGAAAGACCGAGCTCGCGCGCGATCGCGCGCACGTGCTCGGCAGGGTCGTCGTGGTCGTACTGCAACGCGACCTCGGCGTTCAGCACCCACGAGCACGGTCCGATGCCACCGCCCAACACGGCCGATGAGATCGCGCGCATCGCCGGGGAGAACCGCCACAGCAGCACGGGCCGCGCCGGGCCCTCCCCGCCGGTGCGGTGCGTGGCGAGCTGCATCAGTAGTCGAGACCTCGCTTCGCGACAATGCCCGCGTCGTATGCGTGCTTGACCTTGCGCATCTCGGTCACCGTGTCGGCGAGGTCGACGAGCGGGGTTGGTGCGTCGCGCCCGGTGCAGATCACGTTGACGTGTGCCGGCCGCGACGAGATCGTCGCCACCACCTCACCGGCGTCGATCCAGCCCCAGTTGAGCGGGTAGGTGATCTCGTCGAGCACGACCAGGTCGTGAGCGCCGCCGGCGATGACCGCGCTGGCGTGGCCCCACGCCGCGCGCGCGACCGCCTCGTCACGGGTGAGGTCGGAGGAATCCCAGGTGAAGCCTTCGCCGATCGCCCACCAGTCGACGCCGAGCCGGTCGCGGCTCACCGCCTCCTCCCCCACCTTCCACTCCCCCGACTTGAGGAACTGGATCACGGCCACGTTCCAGCCACGGGCGACCGCGCGCAGCACGACACCGAACGCAGCCGTCGACTTCCCCTTGCCGTCGCCCGTGTTGACCAGGACCAGGCTCGGCACCCGCCGCCGGGGCTGCGGGTCGTGGTGCTCGGTCGGGACCTCAGCGCTGCGGTTCATGCGTGTGTTCCTCGCGATAGGGGAGCACGACCGGCTTGCCACCGTCGTGGATGATGCGGATCCGCGCGCCGTAGTAGCGCGCGAGGTTGGCTTCGGTCAGCACGTCCGACGGGCTGCCGTCGACCACGATCCGCCCGCCGTCGAGAAGCAGCAGCCGTTCCGCGTACTGGCCGGCGAGAGTGAGGTCGTGCATGGTGGTCACGACGGTGAGGTCGTGGTGGCGTCGCAGGCGGTCGACCAGCTCGAGCACCTGCTGCTGATGGCCGACGTCGAGCGCGGTCGTCGGCTCGTCGAGGAGCACGATCGGCGAGCCCTGCGCGAGCGCGCGGGCGATCAGCATCCGCTGACGCTCGCCGCCGGACAGCGTGGTGACGATCCGGTCCGCGAACGCGAGGAGATCAAGGCTCGCCAGCGCGTCGTGCACCGCGGCGAGATCGCTCGGTCCCTCGACGCCGAGCGCGGGGATGTACGGCGTCCGGCCGAGCAGGACGTAGTCGGCCACCCGCGCACCTTCGGGGATGACCGGGGACTGCGGAACAAGCGCGACCAGCCGCGCCCGCTCGCGGCGCGACAGCGACGCCGCCCGCCGGCCGCCGAGGAACAGCTCGCCGGTCCCGGGCGCGAGCCCGGCAACGAAGCGCAGCAGCGTCGACTTGCCCGCGCCGTTGGGGCCGACGATCGACAGCCACTCGCCCCGCGCGACGTGCACGTCGACGCCCCGCAGCACCGGGTGGCCGTCGTAGGACACCGTGGCGGCGCGGCAGTCGATCACGACGTCACCCCGAGCCGGCGCGACGAACGCAGCACCAGGATGAAGAACGGCGCGCCGAAGAACGCGGTGACCACCCCGATGGGGATCTCTGCCGGCGACGACAGCGTGCGCGCCAGCAGGTCGGCGACGCACAGGAACGCGCCGCCGAACAGCAGCGACAACGGGAGCACCACGCGGTGGCTGCGACCCGCGAGGAGGCGCACGGTGTGCGGGACGATGATGCCGACGAATGCGATCAGTCCGGACACCGAGACGGCGGCGGCGGTGCCGAGCGACGCGGCGACGATGACGACGAGGCGCGTGCGGCGCGCATGTACCCCCAGCGTCGATGCTTCATCGTCGCCGACCGCGAGCACGTCGAGCACGCGGCGGTGCGCGAGGAGCACGATCCAGGTCACCACCGCGTACGGCAGCAGCACCAGCACGTCGTGCCAGCCGGCGGTGGACAGCCGGCCGAGGATCCACGTGTACACCTGGCGGATCGTGTCCTGATTGCGTTGCTGCACGTAGGTCTGCACCGCGGTGAGGAAGCTCGCGACCGCGACGCCGGCGAGGATCAACGACGCGGTCGACGTCCGTCCCCCACTCGCCCGGCCGAGCCCGTAAGCGAGCGCGACCGCACCGAGCGCGCCGGCGAACGCGGCGATCGGCGCGGCCGCCGGCGTCGCCGCCCCGTCGGCCGCGCCGACGATCACCACGGTGACACCGAGCCCCGCGCCGGCAGCCGCGCCGAGCAGGTACGGGTCGGCAAGCGGGTTGCGGAACACGCCCTGGTAGCTCGCACCGCAGAGCGACAGCGTGCCGCCCACGAGCAGCCCGAGCACCACCCGGGGCAAGCGGATCTGCTCGATGATCGCGACCTGCTGGGGGCCGAGGCCGGTGTGCAGCCCGGCGAGGTCGCGGACGACGTCGACCGGCGCGAGATGCGCGGGACCGACCACGAGCCCGGCCACGCCTGCGACGAGCACCGACGCGACCCCGGTGATCAGCCACGCCGGGCGCAGGCGCGCGGCGCGCACCACCGGGGCCCGAGGCGCGGCGTGCGTGTCCGGCTCCGCCGCGCTCGCGACCGGCGGTGGCAGCACGGTGCTCACCCGACCGGCACGCCTCGGGTCGCCTGCACGATCTGACGCAGCAGGTCGACGACGCGCGGGCCCCACCGGCTCGCGACGTCGTCGTCGAGCGGCACGACGTGGCCTTCCCGTACCGCCTTCAACCCGCCGAACCCGGGCCGCGCCGCGAACGTCGCCGCGTCCTGGGCGCAGCACTTCGTGTCCGCGAGGAACACGAAGTCGGGGTCGGCTTGCACCAGGAACTCCGGCGACAGCTGCGGGTAGCCGCCGCTCTGGCCGTTCGCGTCAGCGGGGTCCGCGATGTTCGTCAGCCCCGCGAGCGAGAAGACCTGACCGATGAACGTCTTCGACGTGACCGTGTACAGCGTGTTGTCCAGCTCGTAGAAGTACGTCGGCTGCGGACCCGATCGGTCGAGGTCCTTGGTGAGGTCGGCGATCTGCTGCTTCATCGACCCCACCAGGCGGTCGGCCTCCGGACGGTGCCCGGTCCGGTCACCGAGCTCGGTGATCTGCGTGTACGTGTCGTCGAGCGTGGACGCGGCCGGCTGCAGCAGCACGGGGATGCCGAGCGCGCCGAGCTCGTCGCGCAGGTTCTTCACGTCGTTGGAGATCACGACGAGGTCCGGCTTGTAGTTCGCGATCGCCTCCGCGTTCGGTTCGAACGCGGAGAGGTCGGTCTTGGGGACGTCGGCGGGGAAGTTCGAGTTGCTGTCCACTGCGACGACCTGGCTGCCCGCGCCGATGGCGTACAGCATCTCGGTCGCGGTGGGTGACATCGACACGATGCGGTGCGGGACGGCGTTGTCGCTCGATCCGGCGGTCGTCGGCGTCGTGTCGCTGCCGCACGCGGCAAGCCCGCTCAGTGCCAGCACCGCCACGAACGCGGCGATCAGTCGTTTCACCTTGGCGCTCCTCCTGTTGTTCGAGGGTGGGTGCTCGACGTCAGGGGAGCCCTGCCGTGCGAACCGCGGCCCTACCTCGAGGCTGGTTCGTCACGCTGACCGGCAGGCGACCTGGCTCGCCCCCTCCAGGAGGGAGACCACAGTTGCGGGACAGCGCCGGGTTCGCACCGGACTTCGCTGCCGGACAGCAGACGGTGAGGAACGTACGACCGGCCGAGGCGCCCGGTCAACCGTGTCCCCGCAGCCCCGCGCGGCGAGGGTCGTTGCATCGCGTTCCGGCGTTCGTCAGACTCAAATCGCCTGGCCGTCTGCCGACAGTCAGTGAAGCAAACGAGGTCGCGGACGGATTCGGCGCGGGCGGCGCTCGACTTCGCTGCGCCCTGATCTCTCGAGCGCATGCCCAAGCACGTCAAGGTTGTCACCGCCTTCCTGGCTGTCTCGCTGTTCGCGTCCTGGTCGACACCGACCCCACGCGACTCCGTTTCACTCGCCGCGCACGCGCGCTCGAAACGAGCGCGCCAGCGCGCGCACGCGGCCACGAGCCTGGTCACCGCACCGCTCGTCGCGGCGACGGCCGGTACCAGCCCGCCGCTGGCCGTGCCGCCACTGGCCGTGCAGCTACTACCACCGACACCTCCGCCGACACCTTCACCGCCACCGGCATCCCCACCAACCCCACCGCCACCGCCCTCACCGCCGCCGGCGCCCGTGGTGCCGAGCGGCAAGGGGATGTGGATCTGGCTGCCGGAGTACGTCGAAGGTGGCGACCCGGCCGCGATCGTCGCCCGCGCGCAGGCGGCCGGGCTGTCCCACGTGTACGTACGCACCGGTTCGTCGGTCGACGGCTTCTACGCGGCGGCGTTCATCGAGGCGCTGTTGCCGGTGGCGCACGCCGCCGGCATCAGGGTGATCGGATGGGACTTCCCCTACTTCGACGACCTCAACGCGGACACGGCGCGCGCTCTCGAAGCGATCCAGTACACGACACCGACCGGTGATCGGCTCGACGGGTTCAGCCCCGACATCGAGACGGCGCTCGAAGGCGTGAACCTCACGCCGGAGAACGCGGCGGCCTACAGCCAGACGCTGCGCAACGCGGTCGGCCCGAGCTACCTGTTGATCGCGACGGTGCCGCGTCCGAGCCCGGCGCGCCAGGCCGACTACCCCTATGGCAGGGTGCTGCCCCCGTACGACGCGGTCGCGCCGATGGTGTACTGGATCGACACGCCGCCGGACGTGGACACCTCGGAGGCGATCGAATTCCTCGCCCAGTTCGGCAAGCCCGTCCTGCCGATCGGCCAGGCGTACGACAGCGGTCTCGAAGGCGGCCCGCCCGGCTCGCCGACCGGCGCGGACATCGACTCGTTCATGAACACCGCGCTCGCCGGAGGGGCGCCGTCGGTGTCGTTCTGGTCGTGGCAGCACGCGACCGACGAGATGTGGCAAGCGATCGCGAACTGGCCGAACCCACCGGGTTGACCGCCGTACCAATCCGAGCGGTGCCCCGCGCTGCGCTTCGTCGGCGGCCACGCGATCGGTTGGCGCGCCGTCCGCGCTCGGTCGCCGTAGCGCTGAGGGGCCGCTGCTGTCCGCCGCGCTCGGCCATCTCGCGGAAGCGGATATCCACTCGGTCGTGGCGCGACCGCGCCGGTAGCGTCCGGCGATGGCGGTCGAGACGGTCACCGACGAGGCCTACTACTGCGAGTTGGTGCGCCCACTCGTCGCGGGCCGCAAGATCATCCTGACCGGCATGCCTCTCGGCGCCGCGGGCCCGACGGTCGAACTGCTCCGCTGGCTGGACGCGGGACCGGTGTTCGTGCTGGCCGAGTCGCGAGGAACCGGTCCGGTGCCCGACGGCATCGACTGGTACGACCTCGGCATCGAGGCCGGCACGGCGATGGACGCGCTGCGCACGTCGTTGCAGAAGCTGCGCCACCTACCATCGGGCGCGGCCGCCGCGCTCGACGCGTTCGACCCGGACCGGTCGGCGCTGGTGCTGCCGAGCATGTTCAACGACGTTCCCGCGGTCGCCGGCCGCTCGTGCCTCGCGCACCGCCCGCCCGCGTGGATCGCGCTCGAGGACAAGGTGGTCATCGACCGCTACTGGGACCGCTGGGGCATCGACCGCCCACCCTCGGCCGTCGTCGCGGCTACGCGGCAAGCCCTGCGCGCGGCCGCCACCCGCTTCGACACCGGCGCCGGCACCGTGTGGGCGGGCGACGCGCGCGAGGGCTGGCACGGCGGCGCCGAGTTGACACGCTGGGTCCGCGACGACGATGAAGCCCGCGACGCGTCCGAGTACTTCGCCGCGCACTGCGACCGCGTGCGGGTCACGCCGTTCCTCGAAGGCATCCCGTGCAGCATCCACGGCATCGTGCTGGCGGGCGCCGTGATCGCGCTGCGTCCGCTCGAGATGGTGACGCTGCGCGACCAAGGTGGCGGCGGGTTCTTCTACGCGGGCGCCGCGTCGTTCTGGGATCCCTCGGACGACGATCGCGAGGCGATGCGCGGCGTAGCCCGGCGCGCCGGCGAAGGGTTGCGCGCTGCGGTCGGCTACCGCGGCGGGTTCACCGTCGACGGCGTCATGACGCGCACCGGCTTCCTGCCGACCGAGCTCAACGCGCGCGCCGGCGCGGGTCTCACGCTCGTCGCGAGGGCGCTGCCGGAGCTCCCGCTCACCCTGTTGCTCCCTGCCATCACGAGCGGCATGGACCTCGACTACCGGCCGGCCGCGCTCGAAGCACTGATCGTCGAGGGCGCGGACCGCCGCCGAGCCGGTGGCACGTGGCGCGCGGTCGACGGCACACCGTCGATGCGCGAGCACGAGCCGGTCGTCCACGCGGCCGGCAAGTGGCGGTTCGCGAGACCCGGCGAGCGCGCCGACGGCCATGTCGACACCGGGCCAGGACCGGCTGGGCTGTTCGTGCGGCTGCTGCTCGACGGCGCCTGCTGGCCCGCCGGTGCGCCGGTCGGTCCGGCCGCCGCGGCGTTCTGGGCCTTCGCCGATCGCGCGCTCGGCACGTCGGTCGGCCCGCTAACGGCCGCCCCCGACGTGCGATCGCGGCCAGCTCGTTGAGGCCGCTCGCCGCGCACGCGAGCGGCGGCGCAGCGGATCGCGCAACCGAGCCCGGACCGGGTGCGGCATCGTGGCGGCAAGATCGTCGAGATCCCCCTGCATCCGCGCTCGAACCGGCTCATAGCAGCAGCGCACGACCGCCGAGTCGTCGCGTCGAGCTTCGCAGCCCGCGTCGATCTCGTGATGGGGGACGCAGGCCGCACGTCATCGCCCCCACCCGCCGCCACCTGGTGTCCGCACGCGGAGCACGTCACCGGCGTGCATGCGGATCGTGCACTTGTCCGGCAGTCGCTCGGCCCGAGCCTCGTCGCCACCGGGCAGCAGCCAGTTCTCGCCCGGCGCACCCGGCTCGCCGCCGGCGAGGCCCCACGGGCGTGACGCGCGGCGCTCGGTGATGAGCGACACGGTCACGTCCTCCAGCATCAGCAGGTCGCGCTCGATCCCCTCACCACCAGGCGCCAGCCCAGCTCCTCCGCTCCCCTCGCGCAACCGGTAGCGCAGGACCCGGAGCGGATACGCGCGCTCGAGGGCTTCGATGGGCGTGTTCTTCGTGTTCGTCAGCCCGGTGTGCACACCGGACATACCGGCCCGCCCGGGGCGGCCGCCCTGCCCGCCGCCGACCGTCTCGTAGTACACCCAGCCGCCGGACGCGCCTCCGATGACGATGTTGTTCATCGTTCCTTGCGAGCCGGCGCCGACGCGGTCCGGCACGACCTCGGCGAGCGCGCGCAGGCACAAGTCCGCGACGCGCTGGCTCACCTCGACGTTGCCGGCACCCACTGCCACCGGCGGCATGGCGGCGACGATCGTGCCATCGGGTGCGACGACGCGCATCGGGCGGAGCGCGCCGCCGCTGGCGGGGATCGACGGATCGGTGACCGACCGCAGCGCGAACGCGACCGCCGAGTGGGTCACCGCGCGCACTGCGTTGACGTTGCCGGGTCGCTGGCGGTCGGTTCCGGTGAAGTCGAAGGTGATCGACTCGCCGTCGACGGTCACCGCGACGGCAACGGTGGCGGGCGCACCGCCGGGGCCGGTCGAGTCGATCGTGTCAACGGCTCGCCACGTGCCGTCGGGCATCGCCCGGACGGCGGCACGCATGCGGCGCTCCGCGTAGTCGAGGATCTCGTCACACGGCGCGTCCCGCTCGAGGATCGCCGCGAACCGGCGAGCACCGACGAGGTTCGCGCCGGCCTGCGCGTCGAGATCGCCGGCCCGCTCGTCGGGCGTGCGCGAGTTCGCGCACAGGATCGTGCGGATCGCGGGGGTGAACACGACTGGCGGCAGCCGCAGCCCTTCTTGTTGGATCTCGGTCGCATCGGCGGGAATCGAACCCGGCGCCGCACCGCCGACGTCCGCGTGGTGCGCACGGTTCGCCACCCAGCCGGCGAGCTCACCACGCACGTGCACCGGCGCGACCAGCGTCACGTCGTTCAGATGCGTGCCACCGGCGAAGGGATCGTTGAGCACGATCTGGTCGCCGGGTGCGACGCCGTCGCCGAACGCATCGATGGCGGCCTGCACCGAGGCGGGCATCGACCCGAGATGGACCGGGATGTGCTCGGCCTGCACCAGCAGCTCGCCGTCGCGGGTGAACAGCGCGGCAGAGCAGTCGGCGCGCTCTTTGATGTTCGGGCTGAACGCAGCACGGCGCAGGACCGCGCCCATCTCGTCGGCAACCGCGCTCAACCGGTGCACGAGCACCTGCAGACCGGCCGGGTCGAGACCGGTCATCGTTCGATCACCAGCGCGCCCCCCACACCGCACCGGCCCTGCCAGCCGGCAGGGATCCAGATCGTGCAGTCCTCCTCGGCGACGACCGCGGGACCGGTGACCGCGTCACGGGTCACGGCCGGCAGGTCGGTCACACCGAGCGGCGCGTCGACCCGCGCCCGCGCCCGGATCGCGACCACCTCGATCGGCGCTCCGGGCCGGGCCGTGCCGTTGCGTCGTGCGTGCTCGTCGTGGAAGTCCTCGACCCGCGCCACCGTCAACTCGTGACTCTGGCCCGCGTAGCGGGCGTCCACGAACGTCGACGCGACCGCGCCGGCACCAGCACGACGCCGCGCCGTCTCGGCCAGCGACTCGAGCGCGGCATCAAGTCCCTCGAGCGACGCCGGCGTCGGCCACGACCGCACCGCGTCGTGCTGGCGCGGCGCCGCGATGAGTCCTGCCGCAGAGAACACACCCGCACGCGGCGGGACGACGACGGTGGTGATCCCGAGCGCATCCGCGAGCTCGCACGCATGCAGCGGTCCTGCGCCTCCGAACGCGACGAGCGCGCAGTCACGAGGATCGACACCGCGCGCAACCGTGACCGAGCGCACCGCCTGCTCCATCGCCGCGTTCACCACCGTCACCACCCCCTGTGCGGTGACCCCCGCCTTGTCGAGCGCGCCGCGCGCCGCGGCGACGTCGAGCGTGCCCAGCCCGGGCAGCGGATGGTCCGGTGGGATGCGGCCGAGGACCAGGTCCGCGTCGGTGACCGTGGCATCCTCGCCGCCTCGCCCGTAGCACGCGGGCCCGGGAACCGCCCCCGCGCTCAGCGGGCCGACGGTGAGCGCGCCGCCCGCGTCGATTCGGGCGATCGAACCGCCGCCCGCGCCGATCGTGTGCACGTCGAGCGACGGAAGCCGGATCGGGAACCCGGCGACCGTCCGGCCGGGGGCGGCGTCGGGCACCGCGCCCCGGATGAGACACACGTCGGTGGACGTCCCTCCCATGTCGAGGCTGATCGCCTGCGGGAACCCGTTGGCGGCGGCCACGGACGCGGCGGCGAGCACACCCGCGGCAGGGCCGGACAGCAGCAACGACGCAGGCACGTCGACGGCATCGGCAACCGGGACGAGCCCGCCCGCGGAGCTCAGCACGAGCACGGCCGGCGCGAGGCCGGCGAGCGCGCGCAGATAGGCGCGGCACGGCGCGCGAAGGTACGCGTTGACCACCGTCGTCAACGCGCGCTCGTACTCGCGGAACTCCGGTGACACCTCGAACGAACAGCACACGTCGATCCCCGCGTCGCGCAGCACGCGCGCGACGGCCTGCTCGTGCGCCGGGTTGAGGTCGCTGTGCAACAGCGACACCGCTGCCGCGGTGATGCCGTCGGGCAGGGGCAACAGGCCCTCGGTGGACACCGGCTCGAGCTCGGTGCCGTCGGGTGCGAGCCGGCCGGCGACCTCGACGCGGTGGTGGCGACCGACGAGCGGGGCGGGCCGGTCCGCGAACGGGTCGTACAGCGACGGCCGGTCCTGCCGGCCGATCTCGATGATGTCCGCGAAGCCCCGGTTCGTCACGAAGGCGACCGGCGCGCCGCTGCGGGTCAACAGCGCGTTCGTCGCGATGGTCGTGCCGTGCGCCAGCACGTCGACGGGCGCGGCGGCTCGCTCGCCGAGCCGGTCGATCGCACCGGCGACGGCGCGGGCCGGATCGGCCGGCGTCGAGGGAACCTTGACGACCCCGCCGTCCGCCGCGACCCCGTCGGTGAACGTGCCGCCTGCATCGACACCGACGCGCACGCGCGGAACCTAGCGTGGAGGTCGTGACGTTCCGCCCCTGGAGCCGGCGCCGGCGCGAGCCTCCCGCCGCAGGCGAGCCTCGGCAGGCCAAGGGTCGGGCAGGTGCCGGGGCGGGCGAGGAGGACGAAACGGTCCGGCTCACCGACGAGGAGCACGCGTGGTGGGCGGCGCGGGACTCGCTCCAGACCGGCCGGGTGCCGCACGGGCGCAAGCGGCGGCCGGACGAGCAGAAGCGGTCGAGTGCGTTCGCGTCGTACTACACGAACGAGTCCCTGTTCGAGTGGGGCGTCGGCGCCAGCGCGGACTTCGACGAGTCCGACCCGTACGTCGTGCTCGGCCTGCCGCCGAGCGCGACGTGGGAGCAGATCACCGCCGCGCACCGGCGCCTCGCGAAGGAACACCATCCGGACCGGCACCTCGACGCGTCACCTGAAGAGCGCGAGCGAAGCGACGAGCGCATCCGCAAGCTCAACGTCGCGTACATGGAGCTGCGGCGGCGCAAGGGCCGCTAAGTGTCCCGCGCGGTGCCGAGGTCGCCGGCGCGGGCGGTCTGGGACAGCGACGCCTCCACGGCGAGACGGTCGACGAGGTCGTTCATCGCGTCGCCTCCGTGCCCCTTCACCCACCGGAACGTGACGTCGCCGCGCGCCAGCACCAGTTCGACGAGGGGCTCCCACAGGTCTCGGTTCGCCACCGGCTTGCGCTGGCTGTTCGTCCACCCCCGCCGCTGCCACCCCTCGTACCAGCGGTCACGGAAGCAGTTGACGACGTAGGTCGAGTCGCTCACCACCTCGATCGGCCCGCCGTCGGCGAGTGCTCGCAGCGCTTCGAGCACCGCGGTGATCTCCATCCGCTGGTTCGTCGTGCGCGGATCCGCGCCGCTCGCGTACCGGCCGCCGGGCACGGCCCAGGCCCAGCCGCCCGGGCCCGGGTTCCCGCTGCAGGCGCCATCGGTGTACACGACGGTCGAATTCATCGCGATGAGGTTGTTACCAGACGGGAACCTGCGAGCATGGGTGCATGATCATCGACGGCTTCGTCCATCAGTTGCCGGACGTCGATCCCGAGGAGACCCAGGAGTGGCTCGACTCGCTCACCTCGGTGGTGGAGGCGCAGGGCAAGACCCGAGCCCGCTTCCTCCTGTCGAAGTTGCTCGAGCGCGCCCGTGAGCTCCAGGTCGGCGTGCCGGCGACGGTGTCGACGCCGTACGTGAACACCATCCCGCCGGAGGAAGAGCCCTGGTTCCCCGGCGACGAGTACCTCGAGCGCCGCATCCGCGCGTACATCCGATGGAACGCCGCGGTCATGGTGGTGAAAGCGAACAAGCACGCCGAGGGCATCGGCGGGCACCTCGCGACGTTCGCGTCGAGCGCGAGCCTCTACGAGGTCGGGTTCAACTGGTTCTTCCGCGGCAAGGACGACGGCCTTGCCGGCGACCAGATCTTCATCCAGGGTCACGCCGCGCCCGGCATCTACGCGCGAGCGTTCCTCGAGGGCCGCCTCACCGAGGAGCAACTCGACAACTTCCGGCGGGAGATCGGCGGCAACGGCCTGTCGTCGTACCCGCATCCGCGCCTGATGCCGGACTTCTGGGAGTTCCCGACCGTGTCGATGGGGCTCGGGCCGATCAACTCGATCTACCAGGCGCGGTTCAACAAGTACCTGCACAACCGCCGCATCGACGACACCTCCGGCTCGAAGGTGTGGTGCTTCCTCGGCGACGGCGAGTGCGACGAGCCGGAGACGCTCGGGTCGATCTCGCTGGCCGCACGCGACCAGCTCGACAACCTCATCTGGGTCGTCAACTGCAACCTGCAGCGTCTCGACGGTCCCGTGCGCGGCAACGGCAAGATCATCCAGGAGCTCGAAGCGCTGTTCCGCGGCGCGGGGTGGAACGTCATCAAGGTCATCTGGGGCGCGAAGTGGGACGAGCTGCTGGTGCGCGACGTCGACGGCGTGCTGCTCAACAAGATGAACACGACCGTCGACGGTGAGTTCCAGCGGTACGCGGTCGAGTCGGGCGCCTACATCCGTGAGCACTTCTTCGGGCCCGACCCCAGGCTGCGCAAGCTCGTCGAGCACCTCTCCGACGACGACCTGCGCTGGCTGCCGCGCGGTGGCCACGACTATCGCAAGCTGTACGCCGCCTACAAGGCGGCGGTTGAGCAGGAGGGCGCCCCGACCGTCATCCTCGCGAAGACGGTGAAGGGCTGGACGCTCGGTTCGGAGGTCGAGGGGCGCAACGCGACCCATCAGATCAAGAAGATGACCAACGCGCAGCTCATGGCGCTGCGCGAGCGGCTCTACCTGCAGGATCAGATCCCCGAGGAGGCACTGGCGGAGGGCAAGGAGCCGCCGTACTACCGTCCGCCGGAGGACAGCGACGAGTACCGCTACATGATGGAGCGGCGCAAGGCGCTCGACGGCCCGATGCCGCAACGTGTGGTTGCGATCAAGCGCAAGCTCGAGCTGCCGCAGCCCGACGTGTTCAGCGAGTTCGACGGTGGCTCCGGCAAACAGGCGGTGTCGACGACGATGGCGTTCACCCGCCTGCTGCGGAACCTCGCGCGCGACGAGCGCTTCGGCGCCCGCGTCGTGCCGATCATCCCCGACGAGGCGCGCACCTTCGGGATGGACGCGCTGTTCCGCGAGTTCAAGATCTACGCCTCGCAAGGCCAGAAGTACGACCCGGTCGACGCCGAGCTGCTGCTGTCGTACACCGAGTCGAAGGACGGCCAGATCCTCGAGGAGGGGATCACCGAGGCCGGCTCGATGGCCAGCTTCACCGCGGCCGCCACCGCCTACGCGACCCGCGGCGTGCCGATGGTGCCGTTCTTCGCGTTCTACTCCATGTTCGGCTTCCAGCGCGTCGGCGATCTCATCTGGGCCGCAGCCGACGCCCGTGCCCGAGGCTTCCTGCTCGGCGCGACCGCCGGTCGCACCACGTTGCTCGGTGAGGGGCTGCAGCACCAGGACGGCCACAGCCTGCTGCTGGCGTCGACGATCCCCACGTGCGAGGCCTACGACCCCGCCTTCGCGTACGAGATGGCCGCGATCATCAGGCACGGCATCAACCACATGTACGGCGACGGCGCGTTCGACGACCGCGACGACAAGGATGACCGGTCGATCTTCTACTACCTCACCCTCTACAACGAGAACTACGTCCAGCCCGCGAAGCCCGACCTGCCCGGTATCGACGAGGCGATCGTCAGCGGCCTGTACCGGTGGGCCGACGCACCGAAGCGGCCGAAGCGCTCGAAGCGGCAGGCGACGATCCTGTTCTCGGGAGCCGCGCAGGGCGCGGCGCGCCAGGCGCAGGCCGACCTCGCCGAGCACTTCGACGTCGCCGCCGAACTGTGGTCGGTGACCTCGTACAAGCGGCTGCGGGAGGAGGCGTTGAGCGTCGAGCGGTGGAACCGGCTCCACCCGAACGACCCACCGAAGACGCCGTACGTGACCGCCGCGCTCGCCGACAGCGCAGGGCCGATCATCGCGGTGACCGACTTCATGAAGGCGGTGCCCGACCAGGTCGCCCGCTGGATCCCCCGCGGTCGCCCGTTCGTGCCGCTCGGCACCGACGGCTTCGGCCGCAGCGACACCCGTGAGGCGCTGCGACGGTTCTTCGAGACCGACAACGGCAACGTCGCGGTTGCCGTGCTGTCCGCGCTCGCCGAGAGCGGGGCAGCGACGGCCGACGACGTCGCGAAAGCGATCGCGCACTACCAGATCGACGCCGACGCGCCCGACCCGCGGGTCACCTACTAGCTCCTACGAGCGATCGTCACCGGCTCGCGACCGTAACCCGCGCGGTCGTCGGTCCGAGGAGGTCGCCCACCACGACCTGCACCGTGATGCGCCCGTCGCTGCCCGCGAACACGGCGTGCGAACGGATGCCGGCCCGGTCGGTGATCGTCACGAGCGCGGCGGCGCCGGGGGCGTAGTACGGCGCGGTCGTGATCGTCGCGATGCCGTCGCCGGTGAAGCGGAACCCGCCCGGTCCCGCGCCGTCGAGGATCGTGAACGCCGGCCGGGAGGGCCGTGTGATCGACACCGACCATCCCCACTGCTGCCACTGGCGGTCGATCGACTCGTAGTGGACCGCCGGCGGGCTCGGCGGGTCGGCGAACGTCGCCATCATCGGCCCGACGAACTCGCGCAGGTCACGGGCCCAGTACTCCCACCGGTGGGTGCCGTACACGTAGTCGTCGTAGGTGCTGGGGATGCCCGCCTCCACGAGGTGGTCGTGGAAGTGCTCGGTGGAGACGTGGGTGAGGTACTCGATGCCCGACTGCGCGACGTTCGGCTCGGTGTCGTAGGGGCCGGGTGCACCGGTCGCTGTCCACAGGAACAGCGCCATGCCTCGCAGGTTCTCGATGAGCGTCGCGGGATCGTGGCCCTGCCAGTTGATCTCGTTCGTGATCCGCGAGCCGAACATCGCTTCGGGTTGCACGTGGTCGAGTCCGAACGCGGTGCCCTCGACCACGACGGTGCTCCCGGCGATCACGTCAGGGTCCCGGTCGATCTCCGGTGCACCCGAGAACGACGCGGCCGCGACGAACGTGTCGGGGTGGCGAGCCGCGTACGTCATCGAGCCGAAGCCGCCCTGGGAGAGCCCGGCGACGGCGCGGCCGCGACGCTCGGCGATCGTGCGCAGGTTCGCGTCGACCCACCCGATGAGCTGCCCGATGTGAAAGGTCTCCCACTGCGACGGGCCTTCGCTCGTGGTGGTGTCGACCCAGTTCGTGAACCAGCCGCCGCCGTCGCCGTCGAAGCCCGCGTCGGGCATGACGGTGATCAGCTCGAGCGGCGCGGTGGTGGCGGCCGCGTCACCCATGTCGACCCAGTCCGACGCCCGTCCGCTGGTGCCGTGGAACAGGTACAGCACCGGGTAGCGGCTCTCCGGGTGGTCGCCGTAGTCGGTGGGGAGCAGGACGCGGACGTGGACGGGCCGGCCGAGCGCCGCCGACAGGACCACGACATCGAACTGGCGGTCGTCGAGCTGCTGGGCGGAGACGACCTGGATGCCGGCCGCGTCGTGGAAGGCGGGCAGCGCCCTGCCCCCCGCCGACGCGCCGGACGGCAGGGCGAGCGCGACGAGGGCGGGGACGAGCGCGAGCAGCAACCCGGCGCGCCCCCGCCGCCCCGAACCGGGCAATTTGGACATCGGCCAAGACTACGGTCGCACCCGGCTCGGGGTCATCCCCGCCCCCCGACCCGACCCCCCGACCCCCCCGACCCGACTGGCGTGCATTGAGCACCGGATTCCGCTGCTCAATGCACACCAGTCCGGGTGAGGAGCAACAATCGCGGGCGAGCCGAAGAGGAGGCACGATGGTGACGGAGGCGAAGCTCGGCGGCGGCTCGACGGGGAACGGGCCGGACGGTTGGCCGGGCATGAACGGCGACCTGGCGGTCACCGGCGACCCCGAGGCGGACGCGCTGCTGAACAGCGACCCGCTGGCGCTGTTGATCGGGATGCTGCTCGACCAGCAGGTGCCGATGGAGTGGGCGTTCATCGGTCCGCACCGCCTGCGCGAGCGCCTCGGCGGCAACCTGGACGCCGCGGCGATCGCGTCGATGGATCCCGACGAGTTCGCGGCGGTGATGAAGGGGCCACCTGCGCTGCACCGGTTCCCCGGCTCGATGGCCAGGCGGGTGCAGGCGCTCGCGCAGCACGTCGTCGACGAGTACGGCGGCGAGGCCGCCGCGATCTGGCGCGACGCGAGCAGCGGCGCGGAGCTGAAGCGGAGGCTGGTCGCGCTGCCCGGCTACGGCGAGGAGAAGGCCCGCATCTTCATCGCGCTGCTGGCCAAGCGGATGGGGGTCAGGCCGGAAGGCTGGGAGGAGGCCGCGGGCCCGTTCGCGGACGGCAGGCCGAGGTCGGTCGCCGACATCGACTCGCCCACCGCCCTCGCCCGGGTCCGCGAGTGGAAGCAGGCACAGAAGGCAAAGGGAAGGACGAAGGCGGACTGAGCCCGCCGCCGCTCACCACCATCCGCGACTGTTCGACCGCGCTGCGGTAGACCGATCAGCCATGACGATCACCGCCGAGGTGCGGACGCTCGTTGGGGCGGAGGTCGACGTCGTCACGGCCACTGGCGTGGTGCGCGGCACCTTGGTGTCCTGCACCGCACGCAGCCTGTGGCTCGTGGCCGGCGAGGACGACCTCATGGTCCCGATGGCGGCCGTCCACTCGGTACACGCACCAACCGCGGTCGGCTGACCGGCTCGCGCTCAGGCGAGACCCGGCGTCAGGCGAACTGAGGGAGCCACTCGGCGGTGGCGGCGAGCAGGTCGCCGGTCATCGCGTCGATGCTCGCGAGATCGAGCCGGCTGCACAGCGGATCGAGCGCCATCGCGGCGCGCACGAGCTCGCGGTCGCCGCTGACCGCGGCCTCGACCGTCAACTCCTGCACGGCGACGTGCCGGCGCGTCCATTCGGCGCACGGCTGGGGCGGCACCACCGCGTCGCGGCCGCGCACGCCGTCGCGGTCGACGGTGCAGAGCGTCTCGACGACGACGTCGGCAGGCAGGTACGGCGCTTGGCCCTGGTTGGGTAGGTTCAGCGGCACGTCTCGCCGCGTGCCGGTGACGAGCGAGTCGATCACCGGCGCAACGAGCTCACCGGACGGCTCGGCAGGCAGTTCGTCGCGCCCGTCGAGCCACGCGTCGAGCCGGCTACGGAACCAGTCCTCCATGTTGCGGCGATCGACGATCCGGGTCAGGTACACGCCCCAGTCCTTGCCCCAGTTCGACGCCTCGGTCAGCACCCACGGGAAGAACTCGGCGACGTGACGGTCGCCCGCACCGGCCAGCGCGCCGTACCGGTCGAGCAGGTCGAGCTTCAGCGCGTTCTCGCGCGCGAAGCGCTCACCCTCCGGCCGCGTCGAGATCGCGGCGCGCAACGCGTCGAATCCCTCGTCCCCGGCGATCGACAGCGACGTGACCCACGGGAGATGGTTCACCCCCGAGATCGCAACCTCCACGTCGCGGGTTCGCACGCCGCACGCCGTCGCGATGTCGTGACGCAGGTGCCCGACTTCGTGGCAAAGTCCCACGACGCGCACGTTCGTCTCGCGCGCGATCGCGCGGGTGAGGACAGTCATCGGGTTCGTGATGTTGAGCAGCCAGGCATCCGGACAGAGCTGCTCGACGTCGCGTGCGATGTCGACGAGCACCGGCACGTTGCGCAACGAACGGCTGATCCCGCCGGGACCGACGGTGTCGCCGACGGACTGCTCGATCCCGTGGCGCGCCGGTACCTCGAGATCGTGCGCCATCGAGTCGAACCCGCCGGTCGAGATCGTGACGACGACGAAGTCCGCGCCGCGCAGGGCTGCGGCCCGGTCAGTCGTCGCCTCGACCGAGACCATCCCGGTGGTCGCCGCCGCGAGCGTGGCAAAGCGCGCCATCCGTTCGAGCGCGGGCTCGTCGATGTCGTGGAGCACGATGGTCGCCTGCTGCAGCGACGGCGTCCGCACGATGTCAGTCACCAGCGTCGGACCCCACTGCCGGCTGGCCCCGCCCACGATCACGATCCGCATGCTCGACCCCCTCTCCAATGTTGGTGCACTTTGGCCCCTATAGGGGCCAAAGTGCACCAACATTCGCTGACGCCGCCGCCGTCGTCAGGACACGTGGCGCTGGCGGTCGAGCCAGCCGAGCAGGACGGCGACGGCGCGGGGGTCGTCACGGAGCTGGTGGCTGGCGCCGGCGATGATCCGCATCTCGGCCGACCCGTGCGCGTCGGCGATCACCCGAGCGTCGAAGTCGGGGACGAGGTCGTCGTCGGTGCCGTGCACCACAAGCAGCGGCCGGGACGCGTACTCGGCCACGCACTGCAGGGGTCGGATCGCCCGCAGGTCCTGCACCCACGCGTCGAACGACGGCGGGAAGCGCGGGTCGGTGACCAGGCCGACGTCACGGGCGTGTTCGAGCAGCCGGCGGGGCTGGCCGCCCCAGTCGTCGAAGTCGGCCGGCCCGCCGAGCACCGCGACCCCGCGCACCCGTTCGTCCCGCGCGCCCGCGCACAGGCACAGCGCACCACCGGTGCCGAAGCCCGCCGCCCACACGCCGTTGACCCCGTCGAGCCCGGCGACGTGGTCGATGGCGGCGAGGATGTCGGCGAGCCACCCGCCGAGGGAGAACTGGCCCTCCGACTCCCCCGCGCCCCGGCACGTGAACGACAGCGCGACCCAGCCGAGCTCGTTCGCGATCCGGTCGGCCAGCTCGGGATGCGTGAACGCGACTGCCGGCGCGCCACCACCGGGTCCGGCGCGGAAGCTGTGACACAGCACCACCGCCGGAAGCCCGCCGTGGCGGCTGTGGGGCATGGCCAGGTATCCGGCGAGCTCCAGTCCGTTCGACGGGAAGCGGTAGCGCCCGGCCATCCGCAGCGTCAGCGGTGCGCAGCGCGCACGCCCTCGCAGCGGTTGCAGCGCCGGTAGCCCCGGTTGCGGGCCTCGTCGAGCGTGTCGGGGCCGAAGCACAGGTAGGTCTCGGCCTCGAGCAACTCGGCGATCACCTCGGGCGCGCTGCATGCGTCGAGGTCGTGGACGACCTGGTTGCGCTTGTCGCCCACCCACTGGTGGTGCTCAAAGCTCTTGGGCCGCTCCATCGAGAGGACGCTAGTGAAAACGGATGACGGGGAGCCGCATCGGGCTCCCCGTCGTCACGAGATTCGCTGGTTCGGGCCGGCTGGCGTTGCTACCGAGTGGGACAAGTCCTCGGCCGCCTTGGCCGGCGGTGGCTGGTTGGATTTCGCCGGTGGTCCAGCGGCCGCACTAGCGGCCAGCCACCTCCGAAGTCCCGCAACATTCACCGTTCAGCTGGACCACCTCCTTTCTTCGGTCCGAACAGTCAATCACAACTCGACTGCAATAGGGCGCGCGGTTCGGGTGATCCGCGCCACGATGGCGGCGTGGACATCGCCATCCTGCTGTTCGACCGGCTGACCGCCCTCGACGCGATCGGTCCGTACGAGGTGCTCGGGCGGGTGCCGGGCGCGCGGCTGCACTTCGTGGCCGCCGAGCCGGGTTCGAAGCGCACCGACCAGGGCCTCGGGATCGATGCCAGTGAGGCCCTCTCGGACGTCGCCCACCCGGAGATCGTCGTGGTGCCGGGCGGACCGGGCGAGCGCGAGGCGAAGCGTGATCCGCGGGTGCTCGACTGGCTACGGGCCGCGCACGAGACCTCGACGTGGACGACGTCGGTGTGCACCGGGTCGCTGATCCTCGCTGCGGCGGGACTGCTGACGGGGCGGCGGGCGACGACCCACTGGCTCGCGCTCGACGAACTGCGCGACCACGGCGCGGAGCCGACCGTCGATCGGGTCGTGGTCGATGGCAAGATCGTCACCGCGGCCGGGGTGTCGTCGGGCATCGACATGGCGCTCACGCTCGCGGCGATGCTCGCCGGCGACGACGTGGCGAAGAGGATCCAGCTCAGCATCGAGTACGACCCGCAACCGCCGTTCGACGCCGGCTCACCGGCGAAGGCCCCTGCGAGCGTCGTGCAGTTCCTTCGTGATCGCAGCCGGTTCGCGCCCACCACCGCCGGTTGATCGTCAAGCGGTCGCGAGTCCCTCCCGCGCCGCGAACGCGGCGACCTCGGTGCGCGAGCTCATGCCGAGCTTGGCGAGGATGTTCGACACGTGGACCGCGGCCGTCTTCGGCGAGATGTACAGCCGCGTTGCCAGCTCAGCGTTCGTGAGACCTTCGGCGAGGAGCGCGACGACCTCGCGCTCGCGCGGCGTCAGCGACTGGGGCCCGGCTACGTCGGGTCCGACACCGAGCCGGCGCTGCACGGCGCGCAACTCCTCGACCCGCCAGCCCTGCCAGCGCTCGAGCGCGGCGGCAGCCGCCGTCACGTGGGCGCGTGCCTCGTCGAGGCGACCGAGATGGATGAGCACGCGCGCCGCACCCACGTGCGCGGTGCCCACCTGCGCCTGACCGAGCACCCCCGCGCCGTCCACGAGCGCGTCCTCGTACGCATGAAGCGCGAGGTCGTGCTGACCGTCGGCTTCGAGGATCTGTGCGGCCAGCAGCGACCGCCACGGGGTGTCGAGCGCCGCGGGCTGGCCGTCGACGATGATCGGTTGCTCGACGAGCGGACGGACCTCGTCGACGGTCGCGCCCGCGCGCAGCAGCGCGGAGACGACGTCGTGCAGCATCCCGCCGTCGGCCCCCATCGTCGCGACGGACTCGACGAGGTGCGGGAGGTGCTGGCGCGCCTCGTCGAGGTCGCCGCGCCGGCACGCGATGTGCACTGCGAGCCCGAACCACGACGTGGACAGCGCGCCGACGCCGACCACGATGTCGCGGAACAGCGACTCAGCCTGGTCGACGTCACCCGCCTCGAGTGCGAGACCGGCCGCGTGGGTCTCGAAGCCGCAGCCCTTCCCGGCGGGACGGCCGATCCGGTGCCGGCGGCCTTCGTCGAGCAACTCGGTGGCCGCGCCGAGGTCGCCTTCCCACTCCGCGATGCTGGCGAGGCCCTCCGAGTAGCCGGGGCCGGCGAGCGAGTCGAAGCCGGCGAGCTCCGCGGCGCGCTGCATGCGCTCGAGCATCTTGCGGGCCTCTTCGGAGTCGCGCCGCAACGGTCCGGTCCGCACGCGGTTGTTCAGCGCGCGGGCCATGATCACGTACTCACCGAGGGCCTCGGCTTCGTCCGCGACTGCGTCGAGCAGCGCGCCACCCTCACGCATGCGATCGGGCATCATCAGCATCGCCGAGCCGCGCTCGCACTGCGCCCACACCCGCACGGCCGGCAGGTCGAGCTCGTCGGCCAGCGCGATCGCCCGGTCGGCCCACTCGATCGCCTCGGTGGAGCGCTCGCGGAGCATGAAGCTCTGCGCGATGCACGCCATCGCGTTGCCCAGCTCCTCACCCGGCTCGAGCTCGAGCGACAGCGCAATCAGGTCCTCGGTGGAGCGCTCGAGCGCGTCGCGATCACCGAGCTCCCACCGGAGGCGCACGAGGCGGCGCAGCGCGCTTGACTCGATGTCGCGCCGTCCGTGGCGGCGGGCGACGGCAAGCAGGTGCTCGGCGTGGCCGACCGCGTCCTCGCTGAGCCCGGCGAGCCACGCGGCCCGCGCCGCGAGGCCGAGCAGCTCGATGTCGTCGACCGCCTCGCTCAACCCGAGCTCGGCGAGCTGCAACGCCTGGTACGTCGAACCTCGTTCGAGGTGTTCGCGGGCGCCAGCGCGCACCGCCTCGATCATCTCGTCGTAGCGGCCCGCGCCATGCGCGTGGTGGGCGATGGACGACAGGTCGGTGCTGCCGGCGGCGCGCAGCGCGCGCAGCGCCCACTCGTGCAGCCGGCGCTTCTCGCGTCCGAGCAGATCAGCTTCGATCGCCTCGCGCGCGAGCGCGTGGCGGAACGTGAACACGTCGGTCTCGCTCTCGACGAGCATGCCGCCCACGACCAGGGAGCGCAGGATCCGGATCAGGTCGTCCTCGCTCGTCGAGGTGACCGAGGCAAGCACGTCGAAGCTCACCCGGCCGCCGAGCACCGCGGCTGCCTCGAGGATGCGTCGCTCGTGGGGCTCGAGGCCGTCGAGCTGGCCGCGCACCAGTTCACCCAGGCTCCACGGCAGCGGCTGGTCGCACAGCTCGTCGGGATCGGCGCCGCGCGCCGCGCCGAGCAGCTCCTCGAGGAAGTACGGGTTGCCGCCGGTGCGGGCGTGGAGGGTCTCGACGACCCGGTAGGACGGCGTGCGCCCGTACACGGCGGCGACGAACGAGCCGACCTCCGCGACGGTGAGCCGTTCGAGGCGCAGGTGGGTCACCGCGCGGCGGCGCTCGAGCCGGGGCAGCAGCTGCGCGGCGGGCTGGCGGCGGTTCATCCCGTCGGGCCGGTAGGTGGCGACGAGCAGGACGGGGCCGCTGTCCGGCTCGGCGAGTCGCTCGAACACACCGACGCTCGGCGCGTCGGCCCAGTGCAGGTCGTCGAACACGACAACGGTCGGGCGCTCGGCGGCAAGCGTCCGCACGAGCGCCTCGGCGGCGGCGATGCGCTCGTCGAGCGGGCGCGCCGCGTCGTCGAGTGCGGCGATCTCGTCGTCGCCGACCGCGCCGCGGAGCGCGTCGACCACGACGGCGAGCGGCTGGCCGAGCGAGGCGGGATCGGCCTGGCCGGCGAGCACCAAGGTGACCGCCGAGGTGGCCGGGAGCCGGTCGAGCAGCTCGCGCACGAGGCGGGTCTTGCCGACGCCCGCCTCGCCGCCGATCAGCGCGACCGCGGGGCGGCTGGCTTCCGCGCTGAGCTGGACGAGCCGGTCGAGCTCGATGGCCCGGCCGATCATCACCGGACTGAGCCCCGGGCGCCCGACGAGCATGGACGAAGCGTATGGCCGGCCCACGCCTGGTCGGACGGGCATTTGCGTGCGTGCGCGGTCGCGGTGCGGGCGTGACCGATCAGGCGGGGCGGCCGGTCTCGCGCCGCCGGATCCGGCGCATCGTGCGGCGCACCCGGCGGGTCTTCGCAGCCTGCTCCAACATCGCCCGGTGCTCCGCCACCAGGTTCTCGGTCTGATACCAGTGCGGAAGCATGGTGCCAGGATGCGCCTCTGAGGTACCGGGGCACATCGGCAGGACGGCGTATTTCCGAACGCAGGTTAGGACTAGGTATCCCCCGCACCGAGCTCGGGTGGGTGCTCGGTGTCCCCCGGCTCCAGCTCGAGGGGGCCGGGAACCGGCCTGCCGATTGCCCCGATCGCCTCGAAGTAGGCGGTCTCGGCGTCGAGCACGAACGCCACGTCGGTATCGACGACATCGAGGCCGGACGCTTCGGCCCGACCGAGCACCCAGGCGATCCCCTCGTCGTCTTCGACCACGACCGGGCCGCCGGTCGCGGCCTGGTCGCGCCGCGCCGGCACGCCGCGGTCACGGAGGTACTCGAGGTGCCAGCGCAGGATCGAGCGCACGTCGTCGTAGCTCAGACGGGCGGTGACCTCGTCAGGGAGGCGTTCGGCAACGAAGTCCACCGCCTCCTCGAGGTCGAAGTGGGCTTGCTTCGGCTGCGCGCCCAGGGTCAACGCCTCGCGCCCGACCGCGACGAGCGCGATCAGGACGACGAGCACGGCGCCCACCACGATCAACACGACGTTCACCGGCCCCACATTCTGACGCCGGCGACGTCGGTCAGATGCCGATGCGTTGCGCGAGCAGCTCGCGGTGGTACGTCGGGTCTCCGAACAGCAGCTCGGACGACTTCGCCCGCTTGAAGTACAGGTGCGCCGGGTGCTCCCACGTGAAGCCGATGCCGCCGTGGATCTGGATGTTCTCCGCGGCCGCGTGGAAGTAGGCCTCGCTGCAGTACGCCTTGGCGAGCGACGCCACCGACGGCAGCTCGTCGTTCAGCTCCGACGCGCACCAGCCGGCGTAGTAGGCCGCCGACTTCGCCGACTCGACCTCGAGCAGCATGTCCGCGCACTTGTGCTTGATCGCCTGGAACGACCCGATCGGCCGGCCGAACTGCACGCGCACCTTCGCGTACTCGACCGCCATCTCGAGCACCTTCTGCGCGCCACCGACCTGCTCGGCGGCAAGACCGACGGCGGCGAGGTCGAGCACCCGCTCGAGCACCGACCAACCGGCACCCTCGTTGCCGAGGAGCTGGGCCGGCGTGTCCGCGAACTCGATGCGGGCCTGCTTGCGGGTCTGGTCCATCGTCGACAGCGGCGTGCGGGTGAGACCCGGCGCGTCACCGTCGACGCGGAACAGGCTCACGCCCGCGGCGGTCCGCGCCGCGACGAGGATGAGGTTCGCGGTGTGGCCGTCGAGCACGAACATCTTCGTGCCGTTCAGCGTGTAGCCGTCCGACGACTTCTTCGCCTCGATCGTGATGCCGGCCTCGTCCCAACGGCCGTGCTCCTCGGTGAACGCCAGCGTCGCGATCGTCTCGCCCGACGCGATGGCCGGCAGCAGCTCCTTCTTGGCGGCGTCGTCGCCGGCGTGCAGCAACGTGTTCGTGGCGAGGACGACCGTCGAGAAGTACGGCGCGCACAGCAGCGCGCGGCCCATCTCCTCGAGCACGACGGTGAGCTCGACGTAGCCGAAGCCCTGCCCGCCGAACTCCTCAGGCACGATCAGCGACTGCAGGCCGAGCTCGTTGGCCATCTGCGACCACGTGGCCGGGTCGTAGCCCTCGGTGGTCTCCATCAGGCGACGGACCTCGGACTCGGGCGACTTCTGATCGAGGAACTGCCGCACGATGCGGCGCAGCTCCTCCTGCTCCTCGGAGAAGGCGAAGTTCATGGGCGCGGATCGTGGCGCGGCCGGCTTGCCGCCGCAACCGCTGATGTGTACACAGGTGTACATGAACGTGCGCGAGCTGCGGGCCAACCTCGCCGATGCGCTGCGACGGGCCGAGGCCGGCCACCGCGCCGTCGTGACGGTCCGGGGCCGGCCGGTCGCCCAGCTCGGCCCGGTGGAGGCCTCGCAGGCACAGCCGAGCCTCGACGAGCTCGCGGCGCGCGGTCTCGTCGCGCGGGCGCGGCGCCCCCACCCGGACGCGGAGGTGCTCGTGGCGCTCGCGGTCGGGTCGCGACTCGACCGGCTGGCCGCGGAGCTGCGCTCGTGACGCTCTCGCTCGACACGACAGCGCTGGTGGCGCGGCATCTCGGCGGGCCGACCCGCACCGTGGTGCTCGACGCGTGCGCCGCCCACGCGGATTGGTGCGCGTCGGCGCTCGCCCTCGCGGAGGCCGTGGCGCTCGTCGACCGGATCAGCGAGCTGGCCCACGAGCGGCGGGCGCTGCGCGGCGCGTTGCACGAGGACTGGGACGCGATCAACGTCGTGCCGGTCGACCAGCGCTGCCTGGACCGTGCCGCGGACCTCGCGCGCGACCACCCGCTGCGCATCGTCGATGCCATCCACCTCGCGGCCGCCGACCGGTTGCCCCGCCCGGTCGACTACTGCACGTTCGACCCCCGCCAGATCCCGGTCGCGCTCGCGCTCGGCTTCAGGGTGGTGTCCACGTAGAGCCGTGCTTGTACGCTGCGAACGGTGGCGCCCCCCACGCTCCACTGGCAGGACGAGCAAGTCGAGATCCACAAGCTCGTCGTCGGCCCGATGGACAACAACGTCTACGTCGTGCGCTGCCGGCAGACCGGCGAGGCGGTGCTGATCGATGCCGCGAACGAGCACGACAAGCTGCTCGACCTCGCGAAGCGGCTCGGCGTGCGGGAGGTGCTCGAGACCCACGGCCATTGGGACCACATTCAGGCCGTGACGCCGATGCGCGATGCCGGCTACTCGGTGCACGTCACCGGCGAGGACGCCGGCATGCTGCCGTCCTACGACCAGATCCTCGACGATGATTCGGTCATCGAGGTCGGGCGGCTGCGGCTGCACACGCTCCACACGCCCGGGCACACGCCCGGGTCGATGTGCTTCCTGGTCGACGGCTCGCCGATCCTGTTCAGCGGCGACACGCTGTTCCCGGGTGGCCCAGGCGCCACCCGGTTCCCCGGCGGCGACTTCCCGACGATCATCCGCTCGATCGAAGAGCGCATCTTCTCGGTGCTGCCGGCGGACACGATCGTGCTCCCCGGACACGGCGCCGAGACCACCGTCGGCGCCGAGTCCCCCCATCTCCAGGAGTGGATCGACCGCGGCTGGTGACCGCTCGTCCGTCCCCTCGGCCGACTGGTGTGTATCGAGCACCGGATTCCGGTGCTCGATACTCGCGGGTTGCCGGGAGGTGCGCCCGATGACCTCTTGCAGCCCGCGAAGGCGTAGGCTGGTGCCGGTCCTCGGAAAGGAACACCCATGAACCTCGGCCCTACCGAGCTGATCCTGATCCTGCTCGTGATCCTGCTGCTGTTCGGCGGGGCGAAGCTTCCCCAGCTCGCCCGCAGCCTCGGGCAGGCGAAGCACGAGTTCGAAAAGGGCGCCGCCGAAGGCAAGAAGAAGGACGCGGCGACCGCCGAGTCCACCGACACGACCGACGACGCCTGACCCCGCCGGCCGCATTTGCACTACGCGGGTAGTGCGAATACGGCTGCCGGTTCTAGGCTGACGGCGTGGCCGATCGGCAGCCGCCCCTGTTCGAGATCGAGGACCTCCATGTCCGCCCGCCCGGCGGCCTGCCCATCCTGAAAGGCGTCGAGCTCACCATCGGTGCCGGCGAGGTCCACGCCCTGATGGGCCCGAACGGCTCGGGCAAGTCGACGCTGGCCTCGACGCTGCTCGCCAGCCCCGAGTACGAGGTCGTGCGCGGGGCCATCCGCTTCCACGGCGACGACATCACGTCGTGGCCGACCGACGTGCGCGGCAAGGCCGGCATCTTCCTCGCCTTCCAGTACCCGCAGGCGATCGCCGGCGTGTCGGTGCTCAACTTCCTCCGCCAGGCGCTGTCGGCGCGCAAGGGCATCGACCTGTCCGTGCTCGAACTGCGCCTCGCGATCATGGAGTGGATGGACCGGCTCGAGATGGATCCGTCGTTCCTCGACCGGTACCTCAACGAGGGATTCTCCGGAGGCGAAAAGAAGCGCAACGAGATCCTGCAGATGGCGATCCTCGAGCCGGAGCTCGCCATCCTCGACGAGACCGACTCGGGCCTCGACATCGACGCGCTCAAGGTGGTCGCGAAGGGCGTTCAGGAGGTTCGTCACGACCGGCCCGGCCTCGGCGTGCTGTGCATCACGCACTACCAGCGGCTGCTCGAGCATCTCCGCCCCGACGTCGTGCACATCCTGATCGACGGCCGGATCGTGGACTCGGGCGGGCCCGAGCTGGCCGAGCGCCTCGAGGCCGAGGGCTACGACGCGTGGCGAGCATGATGAGCGGCATCGACGTCGCCCGCATCAAGAAGGACTTCCCGCTCCTGCAGCAGCAGGTCGACGGCAAGCGGCTCGTGTACCTCGACTCCGCGGCGTCGTCGCAGAAGCCGCAGGCCGTCCTCGACGCGATGGACGAGGTGTACACGACGTACTTCGCCAACGTGCACCGCAGCGTCTACAAGATCGCGACCGAGGCGACCGAGCGCTACGAGGCGGCACGCGGCAAGATCGCCGCCTTCGTCGGTGCGCCCGAGCCGCGCGAGATCGTCTTCACGAAGAACGTGACCGAGGCGATCAACCTCGTCGCTTACTCCTGGGGCCGCGCCAACCTGCACGAAGGTGACGTGGTCGTGCTCACCGAGATGGAGCACCACGCCAACCTCGTCCCGTGGCTGATCCTGCAGGAGGAGCGGGGCATCGAGCTGCGCTATCTCGGCATCACCGACGACTACAAGCTCGACCTGTCGAACCTCGACGAGCTGCTCGACGGTGCGAAGCTGCTGTCGTTCACCGCGATGTCCAACGTGCTCGGCACGCTCACGCCGATCCGCCAGCTCGCGGATGCCGCGCACGCGGCCGGCGCGCTGTGCCTCGTCGATGCCGCGCAGCTCGTGCCGCACGTGCCGGTCGACGTGACCGCGCTGGGCTGCGACTTCTTCGGCTTCACCGGTCACAAGATGTGCGGGCCGACCGGCATCGGCGCGTTGTGGGCCCGCGCCGAGTTGCTCGAGGCGATGCCGCCGTTCCTCGGCGGCGGCGAGATGATCCTCGACGTGCGCCTCGACGGCTGGACGCCGAAGGAGATCCCGTGGAAGTTCGAGGCCGGCACCCCGCCGATCGTCGAGGTGATCGGCCTCGGCGCCGCCTGCGACTACCTCAACTCGGTCGGCATGGACTCCGTGCGCCAGCACGAGGTCGACCTCACCGGCTACGCGTTGAAGACGCTCACCGACCGGTTCGGCGACGACATCACGATCCACGGCCCGGTCGACCCGTGCGAGCGCGGTGGGGTGCTGTCGATCGCCTTCCGCGACGTGCACCCGCACGACATCTCCCAGATCCTCGACACCCAGGGGGTGTGCGTCCGCGCTGCCCACCACTGTGCGAAGCCGCTCATGCGGCGCCTCGGCGTCGGTGCCACGGCGCGCGCGTCGCTGTACCTCTACAACGACCGAGCCGACGTCGACGCGCTCGCCGACGGGCTGGACGAGACCGCAAAGTTCTTCGGATAGCGTCGATTCGAATGGCTGGCCTCGAAGACCTCTACCGGGAGATCATCCTCGACCACTACCGGAACCCCCGCAACCGCGGCGAGCTGCCGGTGCCGCCCGCGCGCAGAGTCGAGGGGTTCAACCCGCTGTGCGGCGACGAGGTCGTCATCTACCTCGACGTCGAGGACGGCACGATCGCCGACCTGCGCATCGCCGGCCAGGGCTGCTCGATCAGCCAGTCGTCGGCGTCGATGATGTCGGCCGCGGTGAAGGGCAAGACGGTCGCCGAGGTCCGCGAGCTCACCCGCGCGTTCAAGGCGATGATGTCGATCCACGAGGCCTCTCTCGGTGAGGGCGACGGCGAAGGCGAGGCGCTCGCGCCCGACCCGAACGTGCCCCTCGGCGATCTCGAGGCGCTCCAGGGCGTGGTCAAGTTCCCGGTGCGGATCAAGTGCGCCACGCTGTCGTGGAACACGCTCGCGCAGGGCCTCGACGAAGCCGAGGCCGGCGCCGGGTAAGTGCTCGAGCGGTTCCGCGTCGACGGGCAGGCCGCCATCGTCACCGGGGCCGGGCGAGGGATCGGCGCGGCGTGCGCCCTCGCCCTCGCGGAGGCCGGTGCCCACATGGTGCTCGCGTCCCGCACCGAGTCGCAGCTCGCGGCCGTCGCCGGCGAGGTCGAGCGACTCGGACGGCGGGCGGTCGTCGCGCCGGTCGACGTGAACGACAACGACGCGGTGGCGTCGCTCGTCGACCGCGCGCTCGCAGAGCTCGGCCGCGTCGACATCGTCGTGAACAACGCCGGCGGCGCGATGCCGCGACCGCTACTCGACACGTCCCCCGGCTACCTCGAGCGGGCGTTCCACTTCAACGTCACGTCCGCGTTCGTGCTGTCGAAGGCCGCGGTGCCGCACATGGTCGAGCGGGGCGGCGGCGCGATCGTCAACATCTCCTCGACGATGGGCCGGCTGCGCGACCGGGGCATGCTCGCCTATGGCACGGCAAAGGCGGCCCTCGCCCACATGACCCGACTGATGGCCGCGGACGTCGCGCCGAAGGTCCGGGTGAACGCGATCGCGGTCGGGTCGGTCGCCACGTCCGCGCTGCAGGTCGTTCTGGAGGACGACTCGATGCGAGACGAGATGATCCGCAACACGCCCCTGCGCCGGCTCGGCGAACCGGAGGACATCGCCCTCGCCGCGCTCTATCTCGCGTCACCGGCCGGCAGCTTCGTCACCGGCAAGGTCTTCGAGGTCGACGGTGGCCTCGAAGCCCCGAACCTCCCCCTCGGGCTCCCCGATCTCTGACCCGGCGACCCGGCGAGGCGCCGAGGTCAACGGTTCCGCCCCTATCGGGGCGGAACCGACCCGGAGTTCGCGGGGAGCAGGCGGTTGATCGCGCTCGCGAGGGCGACGTCGCGGTCGGTGACAGCTCCGGCGTCGTGGGACCGGAGGTCGATCACGACCCGGTTCCAGCTGTTCGACCAGTCCGGATGGTGGTTCGCCTTCTCGGCGAGGAGCGCGACCCTCGCCATGAACCCGAATGCCTCGACGAAGTCACCGAACTCGAGCTCGCGGTGCAGCTTGCCATCCACCAGGCTCCAGCCCGCGGGCGGGCTCACCGTGTCGGTCATCTCGCGCCTCCCTCCAAGCCGATGGTCCAGTTGCCGATCGCCCAGCAGTCTCGGTCGTCGGGCACCGCGCGCGGCAGCCACACCTCCGCGGGCCCGGTGAAGGTCCCCGTGACCGGGTAGGACACCTCGCCGCTCGCGAGCAACGGCCGGGCGGGCTCGTAGTACCGGCAGAGGTTGTCGGGCAGGTACGAGTAGCCGACGTCCGACTCGACGACGATCGACGCGAAGTGCCGGGCAGCGACGAGGTCCCACAGCGTGCCGGCCATGGCCCGCGCCTCGGGCCCACCGGCTCGCAGCACGTCGCCGATCGCGGCGGACTGCGCGCCGGCCGGCAAGCCGGCCTGCTCCAGGTACCACGGGTGGCCAGGCAGGTAGACGGGCTGCGGCAGGGCACGGATGGCGGCGATCGTCTCGGCGCCGATCTCGGCGTCGAACCGGCTCGGGACCTGCGCGGCGGGGTCGTACACCAGCCGGCCGAACTGCACGAGGCACGCGATCGCGGCGAGCACGCCGAGCAGCCGGCGCCGCGGCACGCCGGCGCGACCCGGCACGCCGACGACGCGGTGCACGCCGATGCCGAACAGCACCGCCACCTCGCCGTATGCCGGCAGCAGCACGTTGTCGTAGCCGCCGGTGTGCAGTCGCGCCGAGTAGCTGGCGGCCGCCAGCGCGCCACCGACGAGGACATGGAACCAGAACGCGGACCGGTCCCTCCGGTGCAGCGCGACGAGTCCGGCAGCGGCGATGCCGAGCGCGACCGCGAGCGGCAGCAACAGGTCGTGGGTGAAGAACCCGAGGTACGAGCCGGTGGCGACGGCGTGCTCGGACGGGAGCCGCCAGACGTAGAAGCCGTACCACCCGTCGCTCAACCGGTCGAAGACGAGCGACGTGCCGGCGATGCCCACCGCGACCGCCGCCGCGTAAGCGGCCACCGTCGAGCGGCCGCGGCGAACGGCGAGCAGGTACATGCCCACACCGACCGCCGGGACGAGCGCGACCTGCTTCGTGAGGAACGCGAGCGACAGGAGGATGCCCGCTCCGATCGCGCGGCGCACGGTGCGGGCATCGCGCGCCACGACGAGGCCCCAGAACAGCAACGCCAGGCACAACGTGTCCTCCCGGGCGAGGTCGAGCCACGCGCCGCCGATGCGGTAGCAGGCGGCGAACAGCCCGACGGCGACGACCGCGACGGCGCGGTCGCCGGTCTCGCGATGCACGAGGCATCCGATCGCCGCGAACAGCGCGAGCGACGAGAGGAACGACACGAGCCGCAACGTGAAGTAGCCCGTACCGCTCACGAAGCTCACCAGGGCGGACACCGCGAAGTACAGCGGCGTGTAGATGTCGGGCGTGAAGCGCAGCGAGGGCGGGCCGTACAAGTGGTGCCCGCCACGCAACTGCGCGACGTGGTTGACCATCCCGCCCTCGATCCACTCGAGCTCGTACGGATAACGGAGCCGGAGCAGCGCGACGACGACGTACATGACGATGAACCCGGCGGCGACCGTCGCGACGACGAGACGCGCGTGCGGCGGCCGCAGACGAGGCTCGTCGACGACGACGATGTCGTCGTCGATCGACGCGAGCTGGCCCGCCCGTTCGTCGGTGAGAAGGGTCACGGCACGGCAGCGAGCGACGTCGTCGTCACGTACGTGAGCGCGACCAGCAGCATGATCGACACCGTGAGCACCGACATGTAGGCCCGGCGCCGCAGGTGCTCCGCGCCGTAGATCGAGAGCGGGAACGCTGCGAGCAACATGCGCGGCCGGGGACCGACCGCGTACGACAGCGCGGGGACGATCAACGCCGCGGCCGCGTACGCCCGCACTGCGAGCGGCCAGCGGGCACGCCACACCCATACGAGCCCGGCCACGAGGAACACGGTGCCGGCGATCGCGATGAGGTCGTTGAGCGCGCCGGAGTCGAGCGAGGTCGGCGGCGATCGGAACAGCCCTTGCAGGTGGTGGATCACGGGCGCGCCGAAGCTCACGTGGTCGTGCCACATCACCCGCTCCGAGCGGAACCACGCGGTCGCGTCACCGGTGCGGATCCACAAGTACACGAAGTACGTGCCGACCCCGCACGCAGCGAGGGCGGGCGCGGCGAGCGGCCGCCAATCGTCGCGGTGTCGGTTGATCTCGACCGCGGCGACGATGGCGCACACCGCGAGCACGGCGACGCCGTTGGGTCGGGTCGCGGTGGCGACGAGGCCGGCAAGGCCGGCAAGCGTCCAGCGGCGGTCGAGGAGCGCCAGCAAGCACGCGGCCGACGCGGCAAGCATCAGCGGCTCGGCGTACGCCATCGACAGCACGAACGCACCGGGGAAGAACACGAAGAGGGCGACGGCGCGGTCAGCGACGCGACGACCGGCGAGGCGCGCCGAGAGATGCCAGAGGACCAGCGCGGTCGCCGTCCCCGCGAGCAGCGAGACCACCAGCGCGCCGTCCATCGTCGACAGCCCGGTGACCCGCGCGGTCGCGCGGATCAGCATCGGGAACAGCGGGAAGAAGGCGACGTCGGAGAGATGGTGCGACAGCTGGCCCGCCGTCGGGTAGCCGCGGTCGGCGACCCACACGTACCAGGCACCGTCCCACTCCGTGAGCACGCGGGCGAAGCCGCTGCCGGCGGGCAGGTCGGGCCACGGGCCGGCGCCCGCGCCCCGGAGCACGGCCGGAAGGGCCGCCACCAGCACCACGAGGCGCGACAGCGCGAACAACGCGATCGGCCGCAGCCATGGGTTCTCGCCCGCTCGGACCTCGCTCGGGGCGCGCGCCGTCAGAGTGGGGACCCGATCGGCGGCCATGACCGCCCGTTCTACCCAGCCGGGCCTCGATCCACCCAATCGGGTCAGCTCACGCGACGACTTCGACGGGGGTGCCCACGGGCGCCATCGGCTGAAGAGCGGTGATGTCCTCGTTGCGCATCCGGATGCACCCGTTGCTCACGTCGCCGCCGATCAACTCGGGATGGTTGGTGCCGTGGATGGCGATCTGTCCCGGGCCGCCGCCGAAGCTCTGCAGCACGTTCGAGAAGCCCGCGACGCTCAGCTGGTAGGGACCGTACGCGCCGCTCGGGTGGGCGAGCTTGACGACGACGTCGATGAAGAAATGGCCGAGCGGCGTGGGCGTCCGTGGCGCGCCGACGGCGACGGGCGCCTGGAACAGCACCTGGTCGGTGAGCCCCTTGTAGACCGTGAGCAGGTGGGTGCTGAGCTGCACGACGATCCTGTTGTCGAGCGGTCGCAACGACACCTCGTCAGCGTGGATCCACGCGGTGCTCTCGTTCGGCCGGCGCTGCAGCTGCACGAGCAGCCACCCGGGCGGGCCGTGCTGCTTGACGAGGAAGGCGAGCGGCACGTCCTCGACCGTCGGGTTGGCCAGCGCGTCGTAGGGCTCGGTCGCGGTGGGCGATTCGTACACGTGCACCTCGGGCACGATCGCGTCGGCTGCCTCGAAAGCGTGCTCGGGAGGCGGCGCCATCGTCGGGGTCGGCGCGGTCGTGGTGGTCGTGGTCGTGGGTGACGCCTGCACGTTCTGGTCGCCGCGTGGCCACAGCAGCGCGGCGCCGGCGGTGAGGAGCACCACGGCGATGAAGATCGCGACGGTGCGAACACGCATCGCTCGCACCATACGTCAGCCGCTTGCGGACGCGGCATCGGTGGCCGCTCCGAACGCCGCGTACCCGGTCTGTTCCAGCTCGAGTGCGAGATCGGGCCCGCCGACCCGCTCGATCCGGCCGCGCACGAGGACGTGGACGCGATCGGGGCGTAGCTCGTGGAGCAGGCGGCTGTAGTGGGTGATCGCCAGCACGCCGAGGCGCCGTTCGTTGGTCTCCTCCTCGATGCGGCGGCTCACCACGCGCAGCGCGTCGATGTCGAGGCCCGAGTCGATCTCGTCGAGCACCGCGATCCGGGGCGCGAGCACCCCGAGCTGCAGCGTCTCGTTGCGCTTCTTCTCCCCGCCGGAGAGGTCGACGTTCAGCGGGCGGTCGAGGAACCGCTCGTCGAAGCCGATCTTCGCCGCCTCGGCCACGAGCGCGGCGCGCAGGTCGGCGGGTCGGCCGGCTGCGGCGAACGCCTCCTCGAGCATGGCGGTCAGCGAGACGCCCGGCACCTCGATCGGGTACTGCATGGCAAGGAACAGTCCCGCCTGCGCGCGCTTCCACGCCGGCAGCGCCAGCAGGTCGACGCCGTCGAGGGTGGCGCGACCGCCGAGCACCTCGTAGCCAGGCTTGCCCATCAGCACGTGTGACAGGGTGGACTTGCCCGATCCGTTCGGGCCCATGACCGCGTGCACCTCGCCCGAGCGCACGACGAGGTCGACGCCCCGGAGGATCTCGCGGCCAGCCACGCCGGCGCGCAGGCCTTCGATCACCAACTCGCTCACGGGACCCGCACCACGATCTGGCCGCCTTCGACGCGAGCGTCGAACACCGGCGTCGGCTTCGTCGCCGGCAGGGCGAGCGCCTCGCCGGTCTCCAGGGAGAACGTGCTGCCGTGCTTCCAGCACTCGATCGTGCGCTCGTCGCAGTCCACCTCGCCCTCGGACAGCGAAACGTCCTGGTGGGTGCACCGGTCGCCGACGGCGAAGACGTCGCCATCGCAGCGCACGACGGCGACGGCGACATCGTCGAGCACGAACCGGCGCGCGGTACCGGCGGGCAGGTCGCCGAGGCTGCACACGACGTGCTCGCTCACGCGCCACGCCCCTGCCGGTCGAGCTTGCCGGCGACGAGCGCCCGCAGCGCCGCGCCCGCGGCGGGCACGGGCAGCGCGCCGAGCACCTCGTCGAAGAACCCGGTGACCACGAGGCGTTGCGCGATCGCTGTCGGCACGCCGCGGCTCTCGAGGTAGAAGCGCTGGTCCTCGTCGATGGGACCGACGGTCGACGCGTGGCTGCAGCGCACGTCGTTGTTCTCGATCTCGAGGTTGGGGACCGACTCCGCCCACGCACCGTCGGAGAGCTTGATGTTGCGGTTGGTCTGGAAGGCGTTGGTGCCCCGCGCGTTCTTGCGGACGCGGATCAGGCCCGTGTACACGCTGCGGCTTTGGCCGCCGACCGCGCCCTTGAACAGCAGGTTGCTGGTGGTGTCGGGCGCGGCGTGGTCCTGGAAGGTACGGAAGTCGAGCATCTGGCCGGCTTCGCCGAAGTACACGGCCCGGAGCCGGCCGGCCGCGCCGCGCCCGGCGAGCCGGCAGTCGGTCCGCTGGCGCGCGTAGTCACCGCCGAATGCGGCCGTGGTCGACGTGAACGTCGCGTCGTCGGCGACCCGTGACACCTGCGAGGCGATCTGCCAGGTCGCGAGACCGAGGTTCTGCACGTTCACGAAGTCGAAGCGCGCGCGACGGCCGACCGACAACTCGGTGACAGGAGCCGTGAACATGGGGACGGCATCCGCCGACGCGTGGTACTCGATCACCCGCGCCTGGCTTTCGGCGCCGGCGTCGACGGTGATCCGGGGGAATGTCGCGAGGCCGGTCTCGTCGGTCCAGTGGGCCACGACGATCGGCGCCTCGACGGTCGCGCCGGGCGAGATGCGGATCGTCACGGGTTCGGTGCGGAGCTCCGCGTTCAGCGCCGCGAACACGTCGGTGGGCTCCTCCATCACCGATCCGGCGAGATCCCCACCGGTGGTGATGTCGATGCCCGGCACCTCGACGTCAAGCTGCACCACGCGCCCGTTGACGGCGACAACCGTCGCGCCCCGCACGGGCACGGTGCGCAGCGCGGCGTCGATCGGCGCGGGCAGGGTGGCGGGCGCAGGCGCGCCGGCCGCGCCGTCGACGAGGTGGTAGGCAGCGAGGTCGAGCTCGGTGATGCGGCTGTAGCGCCAGACCTCCTCGTCGGTCGAGGGGAGCTCGATGTCCGCGAGCGCGTTCACCGCGCGCTCCCGGCTGGATCAGTGGCCGCGGTGGAACAGCCGGCGCCAGCCGCGCGGGCGGCTCTGCTCGGCGCGGACCTCGGCCAGGATCTGCGGCCCGGCCGCGTTGACGACATCCTCGGCTTCGTCGAGGAGCGCGGCGACGTCGTCGCCGTGCAGCTCGAGGTCGACCGGCTCATCGGGCGTCTTTGGAGTGACGAGGGTGCCGTGGCTCCAGTTGACGTCGACGAGGCGGCGCTCGTAGTGGGCGCAGTCGTCAGGGCACCGCCACGGGGCCTCGGGTGCGAGGTCGAGGTTGCACTTCCGCACGGTCTCGCCGTTCGGGTACGTCCGGCTCTCGAATTGCTTGCAGTCCTGCCGCATCGGCACCGACACAGTCTGCCCCACGAGATGCCGTGCGGCGCGGTCAGCTCAACCAACCGACCCTTCCATCTGGAGCTCGATCAGCCGGCTCCACTCGACCGCGTACTCCATCGGGAGCGTGCGGGTGACCGGCTCGATGAAGCCGTTGACGATCATGCCCATGGCCTGCTCGGCCGACAGGCCGCGGCTCATCAGGTAGAAGAGCTGCTCGTCGGCGACCTTCGACACAGTCGCCTCGTGGCCGACGATCGCGTCACGCGCCCCCACCTCCATGTAGGGGAAGGTGTCGCTGATCGATTCCTCGTCGAGGATCAGCGCGTCGCACTGCACGTGGCTCCGGCAGCCGTGCGCGTCGCCGTCGACGTGCACGAGACCGCGGTAGCTGGTGCGCCCGCCGTCCTTCGAGATCGACTTGCTCACGATCTTGCTGGTGGTCTCCGGCGCGGCGTGCGTCATCTTCGCCCCGGCATCCTGGTGCTGGCCGGGCCCGGCGTACGCGACCGACAGCACCTCACCCGAAGCCTTCGGGCCGACCATGACGACACCGGGGTACTTCATTGTCAGACGCGAGCCGATGTTGCCGTCGATCCATTCCATGTGGCCCTCGGCTTCGACCCGGGCGCGCTTGGTGACGAGGTTGAACACGTTGTTCGACCAGTTCTGGATGGTCGTGTAGGTGACCCGGGCGGCCTGCTTCACGATGATCTCGACGACCGCCGAGTGCAGCGAGTCGGTGGTGTACACTGGAGCGGAGCAGCCCTCGATGTAGTGCACCTGGCTGCCCTCGTCGGCGATGATCAGCGTCCGTTCGAACTGGCCCATGTTCTCCGCGTTGATCCGGAAGTAGGCCTGCAGCGGCATCTGCACGCTCACGCCGGGCGGCACGTAGATGAAGCTCCCGCCGCTCCACACTGCCGAGTTGAGGGCCGCGAACTTGTTGTCGTTCTTGGGGATGACCCGGCCGAAGTACTGCTTGACGATCTCCGGGTGCTCGCGCAGGGCGGTGTCCATGTCGCAGAAGATCACGCCCTGCTGCTCGAGGTCCTCACGATTGCGGTGGTAGACGACCTCGGACTCGTACTGGGCGGTCACCCCGGCGAGGTACTTGCGCTCGGCCTCGGGGATCCCGAGCTTCTCGTAGGTGTTCTTCACCGACTCGGGCAGCTCGTCCCAGGCGTCGACCTGCTTGTCGGTGGGCTTGATGTAGTAGTAGATGTCGTCGAAGTCGATCGACGACAGGTCGCCTCCCCAGGTCGGCATCGGGCGACGCTCGAAGTGGCGGAGCGACTTGAGCCGGTACTCCCGCATCCAGTCGGGCTCGCCCTTCATCCACGACATCTCGTTGACGATGTCGGCGGACAGGCCCTTCTTGGGCTTGAAGACGTAGTCCTCCTCGTCGGCCCAACCCAGCTTGTAGCGGGAGAGATCGAGGCCGAGATCCGCAGAGGTCATGCGTTCAGGGTATTTCCCCTACGCGCGTAGTGACAACCTCCGCGGCCGGAGATGCGGCCGTTCCGGCCCAGGTGGCGTACAGCTCGGCGTAGCGGCCACCGGCGGCGACCAGCTCGTCGTGGGTACCGAGCTCGGCCAGGCCACCCTCGTCGACGACGCCGATGCGGTCGGCGCGCTCCGCGGTCGACAGCCGGTGCGCGATCAGCACGACCGTGCGACTCTCCATGAGCCGTTCGAGCGCGACCTCGACGAGCAGCTCGGTACCTGGATCGAGCGAGGAGGTCGCCTCATCGAGCACCAGCACCGACGGATCGGCGAGAGCCGCCCGGGCGAGCGACACGAGCTGCTTTTCCCCCGCGCTCAGCCGCGAGCCCCGCTCCCGCACCTCGGTGTCGAGCCCGGCGGGCAGCTGCGAGAACCGCTCGAACACGCCGATGGCGCGGAGCGCGTCGTCGACCTCGGCGTCGGTCGCATCCTGCTTCGCGATGCGCACGTTGTCCCGGATCGTGCCGTTGAACAGGAACCCCTCCTGCGGGACCACGCAGATCCGCTGGCGCAGCGACCGCAGCGACGCCCTCCGCAGGTCGATCCCCGCGTACCGGACCCGACCCTCGACGGGGTCGTAGAGGCGGGCAATGAGCTTCGCGAGCGTCGACTTTCCCGCGCCGGTCGGTCCCACGAGCGCGAGGCGCTCGCCTGGTGCGATCGACAGCGTCACGTCGTGCAGCACCCAGGGCCCGTCGTGGCCGTACCGGAACGACAGGTGATCGACGTCGATCGCGCCGTTGGCCGGCAGGTCGACCGCGTCCGCCGCCTCCGGCACGTCGGGTGGGGTGTCGAGCAGCTCGTACAGCTTGTTGAGGCCCGCGCCCGCCGACTGGACCGTGTTGAACAGTTGCGAGAGCTGCTGCACCGGCTCGAACAGGTTCGACAGCGTGAGCAGGAAGAACGTCACGGTCCCGATCGTCACGTCGCCGCGGTGCACGAGCCAGCCGCCGACGCCGACCGCGACCGCGGTGGTGAACACACCGGCGAACTCGATGACCGGCAGGTACCAGGCCGAGATGCGCACCGAGTCCATGTGCGCCTCGTAGAGGTCGCGGCTCGTGTTCGTGAACCGGCGGACCTGCTCGCCTTCACGGCCGTACGCCTGGATCACTCGGACGCCGGAGAGCCCCTCCTGCAGCGACGACAGCGTCGTGCCGATGCGATCGCGCACGAGCAGGTACGCCTTGTTGGAGTCGCGCTGGAACTTGATGCTGCTGACGATGACGAACGGCAGCATCACCCCGCAGACGAGCAGCAGCTTCCACGAGACCAGGGCGAGCACGGCCACCGAGAACACCAGCAGCAGCCCGTTGCTCACGAACATGAGCAGGCCCATCTGCACGAGCTCGGCCAGTGCGTCGACGTCGGACGTCATCCGGCTGACGATGACGCCGGCCTTCTCCCGGTCGTAGAAGGGCATCGACAGGCCCTGCAGGTGATCGAACACCCGCACGCGCAGGTCGCGCAGGAAGCCCTCGCCGATGAGCCCGACGAGGACGATCTGCACCCGGTAGACGATGTACGCCGCGATCGCGACTACGACGTAGGCGATCACCGCCCGGTCGAGCACCGCACCGTTGCCGCGCACGATCCCCTTGTCGATGCCGTATTTCACGAGGAACGGTCCCGCGAGGATCGTGAAGGTCCAGATCGTGATCAACGAGCACGCAAGGATCGTCAGGCCGAGGTAGGGCCGCAGCATCGACAGCGAACGACGGATGACCTTCGCCGCCTTCTTGCGGTCGAGCTTGTCGCTGTCGTCGACTCCCGCCATGCCCCACATGGCTAGACCGCGACCTCCGCGTCGCCCGCGTAAGCGCCGACGCGGCCCGGCGCTTCCGCTTCGGCTGCCTGTGCCGCGGCGAGCACAGCGCGGTATCGCTCGCTCGTCGCCAGCAGATCGGCGTGCGTGCCCTGCTCGACGATGCGGCCCTCGTCGAGCAGCACCACCCGGTCGGCGAGCGCAATCGTCGCCGGCCGGTGCGCGATCACGATCGTCGTGCGACCTTGCATGACCTCGGTGAGCGCGTCGCGGATCTCGTGCTCCTTGGTCGGGTCGACCGACGAGGTGGCGTCGTCGAGGATCAACACCCGCGGGTCGGCGAGGATCGCCCGGGCGATGGCGATGCGCTGGCGCTGGCCACCCGACAGCGAGAAACCGCGCTCGCCGATCTCGGTGTTGTAGCCGTCGGGCAACTCGCTGATGAACTCGTGTGCGCCCGCGAGGCGGGCAGCGCGTTCGATCTGCTCGCCGGGCGCCCCCGGCTCCGCGAACGCGATGTTGGCCGCGACCGTGTCGTTGAACAGGAACGTGTCCTCGAACACGATGCCGACCGCTCGCCGCAGGTCGTGCAGTGACACCTCACGCACGTCGACGCCGTCGAGGAGGATCGCACCGACGTCGATGTCGTAGAAGCGGGGGATCAGCCGGGCGATCGTGGTCTTGCCGCTGCCGGTCGGGCCGACGAGCGCCACCGACTCGCCCGCCTCGACGGTGAGGTCGAGGCCGTCGAGCACCGGCCGGTCGGGCCCTGTCGGGTAGCGGAACACGACGCCGCGGAACTCGAGCGCCCCGGCGGGCCCGCGCGAGGGCCGCGGCAGCTTGCGCGAATGTGGGGCGTCGACCACCTGGGGCTCGGCGACGAGCACCTCGTGGACCCGCTGGCTCGACGCGACCGCGCGCTGAGCCTGGGCGAGGATCATGCCGAGCATGCGCAGCGGCCAGATCAGCATCACGACGTAAACGTTGAACGCGATCAGCGAGCCGAGCGTCAGGCTGCCGTCGAGCACCTGGTGGCCTCCATAGGCGAGCACCAGGATCAGCCCGACGTTCGGCAGCAGTTCGAGGGCGGGCAGGAACACCGAGCGCACCCGCGTCGCGTCCATCGACTCGTCGTAGAGCTGGTCGACCTCGGTGCGGAAGGCGGCCTGCTGGACCCCTTCGGCACCGAACCCCTTCACGACCCGCACGCCCGACACCGTCTCCTCGACGACCGCGGCGAGGTCCGCCGACTCGCGCTGGATGCCCATCACGGCCGGGTGGAGCCGGACACCGAAGCGCTTCGCGAGCACGTTGAGCATGGGAAGGCTGCCGAGCGCGAGCAGGGTGAGCGTCGGATCGATCGACACCAGGATCACCGTGACCGCGAGCACGGTCACCGCGTTCGACAGCGTGAGCGGGATCATCACGAGGAACTGCTGGACCTGGTTGAGGTCGGTGTTCGCGCGGCTCATGAGGTTCCCGGTCTGCGCCTGGTCGTGGTAGGCGAAGTGCAGCCGCTGCAAGTGCGCGAACAGCCGGTCGCGCAGCACGGTCTCGGAGTACCGGGACACCCGGAACGCCCACCAGCGTCGCAAGCCGGTGAAGGTGCCCTGCACGACACCGAGGCAGCCGATGGCGATGGCCCACATGCGCAACGAGTGGCTGTCGTCGGTCACGATGCCGTGGTCGATCGCGCTGCGGACCAGCAACGGGATGGCGACTTTGGCCGCGGTCCACACGAGACCGACCACCACACCGACGAGCACCGCGAACCACTGCGGCTTGAGGACCTCGCCCATGAGGCGCCACCCCGCCCGGGTGTCGGACGGCCCGCTCAACGTGGTGGTGGAAGTCGACTCCGCTGCGGGATCTGCTCCTTCGACTGCATCGACGCCGGCTTGACCCACGGGTCAGGAATCTACCGGCGGACCGGCGGTGTCCACGAAGTGATTCGGCGCTGGAGGGCTCAAATCACGCGCGGGCGGCCAGGGCACGACGGGCAGCGTCGCGATGGTGCTGCCGGGCGTCCGGCGGGCGGTCGATCACCGCGTGGATCTCGCGCACGAGATCCTCGATGGCGAACGGCTTCGCCACGTAGCCGTCGCAGCCGAGCGCCCACCCGCGGTCGAGGTCGGCGTCGCTGGCCTTCACCGTGCAGAGGATCACCGGCGTGTCGACCCGTACCTCCTGGCGGATCCGCCGCAGCGTCTCCCACCCGTCGAGGTCGGGCATCTGCACGTCGAGCAGAACCAGCACCGGACGCTCGGCCGGCGGGCAGGTCCGCAGGTACTCGATCGCCTCGCGACCGTTGCCGGCCATCGCGGGGACGAAACCGCTCAAGCGCAGCAGCTCGGCGAGCAGCACGCGGATGTCGTCGTCGTCGTCGACCACGAGCACGCGAGGCGTCACGGCACCGCCACCTGCCCACGGGTGTCGGTGGGCAGCACCGAGGCGGCGCCGCGGTCGTCGACGATCCAGCCGTGATAGTGGCCATAGGCCACCCACAGGAAGTAGATCGCGGCGGGAACCGACACCACGTCGATCATCGCGCCGTGCCAGTCGAGGTCATAGCGACCGGTGTTCGCATATGCCGCGAACACCGCGTGCATGACCGCGCAGGTGTACATGAGCGCCGAGACCGTGAGCCCGGAGGTCGACCAGCCCCCGATGACCGGGCGCAGCCGCAGCTGGGTGCGGAGGAACACGTAGCTCGTCGCGCCGTAGAGCAGCACGAGCAGCAGGTTGGGCACGATGCGCGGCGCGAAGACGTCGCCGGGGTCGACGGTGAGGATCGTCCCGGCGACGATCAGCAGGGTGTAGCTGGCCGTGGCCGCGGGGAGCGCCTCGAGCCATACCGGCGTCCCGGAGACGAACCGGTCGCCGCGACCGCCGAGGAGGCTCTCGACGCGGAGCAGGAACCATGCGATCCCGGGTGGCGCGCCAACCAGCACCGCGACGAGGTCGAGACCACCTCCGTCGCGGCCCGAGACGAGGCCGTGCAGCCCGTGATCGACGTGGTGCATGCCGCACGTGAGCGCGATGACGATCCATGCCGTGGTGAAATGCGAGAACCCGCTGTGCCGCCACCCGAGCTTCAGCTCGCGGACCATGATGAGCCCGTACGTCAGGTACACGACGCCGAGCACGAGGTTCGAACCGGCGACCAGCAACGACGTCATCCCTTCGCCTCCACCCGCACGCCGATCTGGCGCATGTACTCGCGAGCCAGCGCCCCTTCCGGCTGCTGCACCCGCGAGGCGCTGGTATCCCGAACCGCCGGTGAATCGGCCCGTTGCAGCGCGACGCGGAACGTCGAGCCCCGGCCCGGCGCGCTCGACACCGAGATCCGACCCCGCATCGCCTCCACGAGCGACCGAACGATGTAGAGGCCGATGCCGGTGCCGCCGAAGCGCCGGCCGTCGCTCAGCTCCGCCTGCCAGAACCGGTCGAAGCAGTGCTGCATCTGGTCCTCGGTCATGCCGACGCCTTCGTCGGTGACGGCCAGCTCGACTTGCTGATCGTCGTGGTCGTTGACGGCGACGGTGATCGCGCCGCCGCCGGGCGAGTACTTCATCGCGTTGTCGAGCAGGTGGTCGACGACGGTCGCCAGGGCCGCCCTGTCTGCCCACACCGGTGGAACGGGGTCGTCGAAGATCACCTCGATGTCGCGGGCAGAGGCGGCACGCATACCCGTGACCTGCTCGAGCAGCGTCGGAAGGAGGTCGATCGGCTCGGGGGTGAGGTCGACCTGACCTGCTTCGATGCGACTCGACAGCAGCAGCCGGTCGACGATCGCGGTGAGCTGTCCGGCGCGCACGTCGATCGCCCGCAACGCCGTGATCTGCTCGTCCGCAGACATGTTGTTGTTCGGGAGCAGCAACATCTGGCTGAAGCCGCGGATCACGGTCAGCGGTGTCTTCAGCTCGTGGGATGCCGTCGCGAGGAACAAGGTCTTCGCCTCGTCGGCCTGCTTGAGCTTCGTGATGTCACGGAACGAGTGCACCACCTCGACGACCTCGTGATTCGAGTCGACGACGGGGATGGCGCTGACCAGCAGAGGCTGGCGTTGGCCTGTGGCGACCGTCCGCCACACCTCGACGTCGGCGATGCCCTGCTCCTGCAGCGACTGCTGGATCTCGAGCACAGCGCAGCCGTGCGAGCAGTCGAGGTCGCGCACGTCCCGGCGGAGCCCCAGCACGCTCGCGCAATCCCGACCCACCGCCTGGTCGTGCGGGCAACCGAAGGTGTGCGCGGCCGCCTGGTTCCACTCGAGCACCCGGCCATCCGGCGAGGTCACCATCACGGCTTCGGCGACGCCGGAAAGCAGCGCGTCGGACTTCTCGTGGAGGCGGACCACGCGGTCGATCTCCACGATGCGCTCGACCGCGGCGGTATCGAGCAACCAGGCGAGCGATGCGACCACGAACGGGTAGACCGCGACGACGTACGCGTCGAATCCCGACTGCCCGCGGGCGATGGCCGCCGACGACACGAGCGCGAACCCGGCGAGCGTGGCGACGACACCCATCCAGCGACCGTCGAGATACGTGTAGTAGGCCACGAACAGCAGGTGCACGATCACGAGCACAACCGGGCTCGGACCGAGCGCCACCTGCATGATCGCCAGCAACGCCAGGTCGATCACCAGCGCAGCAAGGTCGAACACCCGCGCGGGCCGGCGCCCGGCGACCGAGGAGCACAGCGACGACAGGGGAATCCAGCCGAGCGCGATCACCAGCGCGGCCCGCACCTGCTGCTGGCGGGTCGAGCCCTCCACCAGCGGCGAGGCCGACACCAGCAGCACGGCGAGCACGAGCCGCGACGGCTGGCCGACGGCACGGATGCGCGCGGTCGAGCGCGACTCGACGGCGGTGGCGGAACCCACGACCTCCAATCGGCATGTCCTGCCTGCACCATGAGCCACGGCGGTCTGCCGCCGCGGCCCGCCGAGCCGGGGATTCGGGGCTTCAGTGCGAGCCGGCCGGCGCCGATGTACGGCACGGGCCACCCTGCCTCGGCTCCCACGAAACCCGGTCCGGAGGAGAGCGTCACCGATGCGCCTGCAAGAGTTGGTACTGCGCACCCCCGGCGACGAGTTCCGCGTGCGCTTCCACGAGCAGCTCACGATCCTGAGCGGGATCGGCATGCTCGAGCGTCAAGCACTCGCCGACAGCCTGGTGGGTGCGTTGACCGGCGCGGCGGAGAACACGGTGTTGACCTACGTCGACCGCGCCGGGCGAGCCGTCGAGATCGTGTCGGCGGGCGGCACGGCGGTGTGCCGGTACCTCGACGACGGATCTCCGGCGCTGCCGCTGGTCGGCACCGTCGCGCCGACAGCCGACGACCTGCGCGCGCTGGTGCTGCTGCAGGCGGGCGACCTCGGGCTGACGACGACACGGGTGCGCGGCGACGAGCACCCCGAGCTGGCGGCGGCGCGGGCAACCCTGAACGAGTTGACGGTAGAGCTCCAGGCGGCGCTGGCCAACCGCCAGCAGCACGAGAAGCTGCGTGACGAGCTGGTCACGGTCAAGAACCTGATCCGCCAAGCCGAGGACGGCACCGCTCGCCGCGAGTACGCACAGATCCTCGCCGAGCTCGAACGGGTTCGCGCCGAGGCCGCCGCGCTGCAGAGCGGCAACGCCGGCGCCGACAGCGACCGCCACCTGCTCGAGTCCGCGGGCGAGGCCCGCGAGCTCGCGGCGCGCTGGACCGAGGCCGTCGAACGGCTGCACGAGCTGTCGTCCCGCTTCAGCGGCGAGCGGCTCGACCCGGCAGTGGTCGCCACCGCCCGATGCTTCCCCGACGCGCCGCCAGCGGATCTGCACCTCCTCCTGCAGGACCTGGCCGCGGCCCGTCGCGACCGCGACCGGCTCGACGCGCGACTGCGCGACCTCGCGACCGCGCAGCTCCCCGAGCCGTCGGACCAGATCGTCGTGCACCTCGCGACCACGGACCAAGACGAGCTTTGGCGCACCTGCGACACGGTCATGGAGACGGCCGAGGAGCTTCGACAGGTACGCGTCGCGATCGGCGCGACCGGCAGCGACGACGCGGTCACCGACATCATCAACCGGATCGAAGGCGCGCACTCTGTCGTCGAGGACATGGAGGCGCTCGTCGCCCGGCGCCGCGTACCGGTGATCGCGGGTACCGCGGCGGGCGCGGTGGCCAGCATCCTCGCGACCACGGCAATGCCGATCATCGGGCTTGTCGTCCTCGTCGGGTCTGTCGCTGGTGCGCTGGCAGGGCTCGGCCGGCCGATGCGCAAGCTCCGCGCAGCCCGCAGGGACGAAACCGACGCGTTGCGTACCGTCGACGCGCCGTCCTACCTGGCGTTCCACATCCGCCGCGTCGAGGCGTCGATGATGCCAGGCGCGCACGGTCGCCTCGAGACCACCGCGGAAGCGCACCGCGCCGCCACCACCCAATGGAACGAGCTCGCACGGGGCATCTCCGTCGAGGCGGCGAAGGCCCTCGAACCGGAGATTCGCGCCTACGCTGCCGCGCTCGCCAAGCTCGGCAAATCCGCGACCGAGGTGGAACACCTCCGTGCGGAGCTGGTCGAACGCGCCGAGCCTGCGGTGGCCAACGCACGCGTCGCGCTCATCGAGGCGTGCGCGACTTACGGGCTCGACGAGCGCACGATCGAGTCCGCGGAAGGCTCGGAGATCCAGCAGCTGATCATCCAGCAGATCGCGCTCGGTGAGCAGGCGCGGATGCAGGAAGCGCTCGAGGACGCCGAAGCCCTCGAGCAGAAGCTCGGGAACCGGCTCGACGACCTGCTGCACCAGCTCGGATTCCGGGAGGGGACACTCGAGGCCCGGGTCGGCGCGCTGGAATGGGCAGTGGACCGCGCCGCCGAGCGCGAGCAAGCGCGCTCTCGCGCCCGGTCACGCGAAGAGATCGAAGACGATCTCGTCAGGTTGCAGAACGAAGCGCGACGACTGCGCCGCCCCGAATGGGCATCCGTGCAACCGTCCGACGCGGAGGGGCCCGACCTCTCAGAGCTACAGGTCCGCAAGGCCGAGCTCGAACGGCTGCTCGACGGCGTGAAGCTCGGCGACGACCTCGAACGGCTCGCCGACCGGCACAGCGCGATGGAGCGCCGGGTTGCCGCGCTCGAAGCGCAGCACGACCCCACACACGAGCAGTCGACGATCTCGCAGCTCGCCGACGTCCAGCAGTACCTGCTCGCTCACCTCACGAAAGCGGGTCACGCCGGGCCGTACGACGACTCCGTGCCGGTGATCATGGACGAGCCGTTCCTGCGGATCGCGGCCGAGCGCAAGTGGGAGCTGCTCGACATGCTTCGCCGGCTGGGCGACAAGACACAGCTGCTGTACCTGACCGACGACCCGTTCGTCGGCGCCTGGGCCCGCCGCCGCGCCGCTGCCGGGCTCATAACGCTGCTGGAGCCCGTCGACGCGTGACGACCAACCCACGGGTGTTGCACCAACATTCGTGGGATGGAAGCTCCTCTGGCCAAGCGGGTGCCATACGTCCGGCGTGTCCACGGTGACGACACTGTCGACGAGTGGCACTGGCTGATCGATCGCGACGATCCCGACACCATCGCCTACCTCGAAGCCGAGAACGCCTACACCGAGGAGCGCACCGCGCACCTCGCGGAGCTTCGCGCCGAGTTGTTCGAGGAGATCAAGGCGCGCGTCCAAGAGACCGACCTGTCGGTCCCGGTGCGCCGCGGGCCCTGGTGGTACGTCACCCGGACCGAGGAAGGCATGCAGTACCCCAAGCTGTGCCGGCGGCCCTCCCCCGACGACGAAGCTGGCGAGCAGGTTCTGCTGGACGGCAACGAGCTCGCGGGGGACTCGCCGTATTTCGCGTTCGGCGTCGTCGACGTCAGCCCCGACCACCGGCTGGTCGCGTTCTCCACCGACCACGACGGCAACGAGTCATTCACGCTTCGCTTCAAGGACCTCGAGACAGGCAAGCTGCTGCCTGACACCATCGAGGGCACGTACTACGGCTCGGCGTGGGCGACCGACAACCGCACGTTCTTCTACACGACGATTGACGCCGCGCACCGGCCTCACCGGTTGTGGCGGCACCGCCTCGGTACCGCGCCGGCCGACGACGTGCTCGTCCACGAAGAGCCCGACGAGCGGTTCTTCGTGTCGGTCGAGCTCACCCGCAGCGAGCAGTACGTCGTGCTGCAGCTCGCGAGCAAGGTCACGTCCGAGGTTCGCGTACTCCCGGCGTCGACACCCGAGCGCGAGTTCACCGTGGTCGAACCGCGCCGCCAGGGCGTCGAGTACCACCTCGACCACCAGGGTGACCGATTCCTCGTGCTGCACAACGACGGCGCGCTCGACTTCGAGCTGGCCGAGGCACCGGTGGATGCGCCGGGCCGCGCGAACTGGCGCCCGGTCATCGCGCACCAGCCGGGCACGCGACTCATGGACGTCGACGCGTTCGTCCACCACGTCGTCGTGCACTTGCGGTCCGAGGCCCGCACCGGCCTGCGTGTGCTGCCCGAGGAGGGCGAGCCCTGGGACATCGAGTTGCCCGAGACCGTCGCCACCGTCGAACCCGGCGACAACCCCGAGTACGACACCGATTCGTACCGGCTCCGGTTCGAGTCACTCGTGACCCCGCCGACGGTCTACGACTACGACCTACCGACCCGCACGCTCGTGCTCCGCAAGCGCCAGCCGGTGCTCGGCGGCTACGACCCCGCCGACTACACCTCGACCCGCACGTGGGCCACGGCCGGCGACGGCACCCGTGTGCCCGTGTCGCTCGTGCACCGCAAGGGCGTCCCCCGGGACGGGTCGGCGCCGTGCCTGCTGTACGGCTACGGCTCGTACGAGGCAAGCATGGATCCGTGGTTCTCGGTGCTGCGGCTGCCGCTCCTCGAGCGCGGCTTCGTGTTCGCGATCGCCCACGTTCGCGGCGGCGGTGAGTGCGGCCGGCAGTGGTACGAGGACGGCAAGCTGCTGCGAAAGCGCAACACGTTCACCGACTTCGTCGCGTGCGCCCAGCACCTGTGCGACGAGCGGTACACGTCACCAAGCCGCCTGGTCGCGCGCGGTGGTTCCGCGGGCGGATTGCTGGTGGGCGCGGTGTGCAACCTCGCGCCAGATCAGTTCGCGGCGGTGCTCGCCGAGGTGCCGTTCGTCGACGCTCTCAACACGATCCTCGACCCGACGTTGCCGTTGACCGTGATCGAGTGGGAGGAGTGGGGCAACCCGGTCGAGTCCGCCGAGGTGTACGAGTACATGAAGTCGTACTCGCCGTACGAGAACGTCGAGGCGAAGGGGTACCCGGCGATCCTGGCGACGGCGGGGCTCAACGATCCCCGCGTGGGCTACCACGAGCCGGCGAAGTGGGTCGCGAAGCTGCGCGCCACCAAGACCGACGACCGGCCGTTGCTCCTGAAGACCGAGATGGGCGCAGGCCACGGTGGCCCCTCAGGCCGCTACGACCTGTGGCGCGACCAGGCCTTCCTGCTCGCGTTCGTCGTCGACCAGGTCGGCGCGCCCCGCCGGCCGGTGTTCGGCGTGACTTCCTGAGCACCGGGCTCGACCGCCGAATCGCGCAAGTCGATCTCGGTGAGCTCGTCTCGGAGCACGGCCTCGCGGATCACATCGAGGATCTCGTCGCCGACCAGCTCACCTCGCTCGAGCAGCGCGTCCCGCAACGCGGTGTGGATCGGGCGATGACGGCGCAGCAGCCGCTCTGTCTGCGTCTTGCAGTCGTGCAGGATCTGCTCGGCGGCGGCGCGGCTGCGCTCGTCTTCCAGGACCTTCGCGACGAGGTCGTCGCCCGCAGGTCCTCGTGCCGCTTCGAGCGACAGCAGCGATCCACCCATGCCGAGTGCGCCGACCATCATCGCCGCGAGCTTCGTCGCCTCCGCGAGATCGGCCGACGGTCCGGTGCCGCTCTCGCCGAAGGCGAGCTCCTCGGCGACCATGCCGCCGAACGCGATGCGGATCAACGACAACAGCTCGGTGCGCGACTTCGTGAAGCGCTCGTCCGCGTCGGCGTGGCCGAGCACGCCGAGGGCGCCACGGCGCTTCACGATCGAGAGCACCTCGAGCTTGCGCAGAGGTTCGTGTCGGCCATCGTCGCGGCCGCACAGGTAGGCAATCGTCGCGTGACCGGCCTCATGGGTCGCGATCGTGAGTCGCTCCTGGTCGCTGTACGTGGTCGGGTGCCGCAGCCCCAGCTCTTCGGTGAGCTTCGCCTGTTGGAGGTCGCGCTGGTCGAGCGCGGTCGCGCCCCGGCGCATCGCCCAGACGAGGGCCTCGTCGAAGAGATGCTCGATCATCACGGGCGAGTACCCGGCAGTGGCGGCCGCGAGGTCGTCACGGGCGCGGTCGGTGTCGAGCGCGGCGTCGTGCGCCTTGCGCGCGAGGAAGTAGTCGATCAGCGCGCGCCGCTCGTCGCGGGTGGGCAGGTCGAACTGGATCGTGCGGTCGAAGCGACCAGGCCGCAGGAGCGCGGGGTCGAGGTCGGCGGCCCGGTTCGTCGCGGCGACGACGAGCACATTGGCCGGCGTGCTCCGTGGCTTGCGCAGTGCCGCGCCTGCCGGCAGCAGCGCGTTGATCTGCTCCACGAACCAGCCCCGCACGCGTGCCGAGGTGGTCGGCTCGTCGAAGGACTGGAGCTGGATGAGCAGTTCGTTGACGACGCCGGAGATGCCCTCGCGCGCGGTCGTCGCACCCATGCCGGAGCGCGCCGCGCCGATCGCGTCGATCTCCTCGATGAAGCCGATCGCGCCACCTTCCTCGCGCGCGGCCTTGCGCAACGCCCGGAAGTAGGCGCGGATCTTGCGGTTCGTCTGGCCGTAGTACATCGACTGGAAGGCCGACGACGACACGAACAGGAACGGCACGCCCGCGTCCCGCGCCATCGCCTTGGCCATGTACGTCTTGCCGGTGCCCGGTGGACCTTCGAACAGCACACCGCGGCGCGGGGTCGCGCCCATGCGGTCGCGGATCGTCTTGTGGGCGAGGAACAGGTTGAGCGTGCGGATGACCTCTTCGCGCACGACGTCGCAGCCGACGACGTCGTCCAGGCCGATCTCGATGTCCGAGGGCCGGTAGAGCACGTGGGGCGAACGCCCCGCCGCCCAGATCGGCAGCACGAGCACGACACCGAGCAGCACGACGATCATCAGGCTCGGCACGAGCTGCTCGGGCACGTTCAGCTTCGGCAGCAGCGGCATGCCCCAGGCGAGGCGCGCCGCCCACACGGCGGCGACGAACCAGACCAGCACGGCGAGCCGGCCGATGCGGTGCTGGCGGGCCTGCTCACGCCAGGTGGCGACGTCGTAGGTGTGGCCGAGGCCGAAACGATCTGCGGCCACTCCAACCCCTTTGCCGCCGGGCCGGTCGTCCTCCATTGCCGCCTCCCCTCTGCCGCTCCGCTCGCCACGGAACGTGGTCAAACGTACCCGGTTTCCCGGACGAAAGACCGGTGGGCACCGCCCAACTTGCGATCAACTCGTGGGGTTCAGACCTCGTAGCGGCCGTAGCCGCCGCGGAAGAACACGAGCGGGCCGCCCTCGTGGGCGACCTCGAGATCGAGCACCCGGCCGAGCACGTAGTAGTGGTCGCCCGCGTCCTCGACGCCGACGATCGAGCACTCGATCCACGCGAGCACGTCGCTCAGGACCGGGGCGCCGGTGCGGCCCGGCTTCCATCCCACCGACACGAACTTGTCCGTGCCGCTGCTCGCGAACACACGACACACGTCCTCTTGGTGCTCGGCGAGGATGTTCACGCAGAACGAGCCGGCCGCCTCGATCGACGGCCAGCTCGTCGAGGTCTTCGCGGGGAAGAAGGCGACAAGCGGCGGGTCGAGCGACACCGAGGTGAACGATCCGATCGCGAGGCCAACCGGCGTGCCGTCGTGCAAGGCGGTGACGACCACGACACCGGTCGGGAAGTGTCCGAGAACCTGACGAAACTTCGCCTCGTCGAACGAGGCGTGCACCGGTGCTGGTTCGCGGTCGGTCATCGGGCCGAAGGTAGCGGCTCGGCTGCGACCTGCCGCTAGCCCGCGAACGACACGCTGAGGCCCTCGGCGGCAGCGACGATCTCGGCCGGCACCCCGTTGCCGTTGCGGGCGGCGATCGCGCGGTCGAGCATGTGGTCGACCGCGTCGTCGCCGTGCGCCGGATCGTGGTGGAACAGGCACAGCATCTTCACGTTCGACACGCTCGCGACCTCGACCGCGTAGTCCACCGTGCAGTGACCCCAGTGGGCCTTCTCCGCGAACTCGGCGGGCGTGTACTGCGCGTCGTGGATGAGAAGGTCGGCGCCGTCGGCGAGCTCGCGCACGTGGTCGGCAACCGCCATCGTGCCGTCCATGGGTTGCTGGTGATCGCTGATGTAGGTGACGACCGCACCGCCCATCTCGATGCGGTAGCCGTTGGTGAGCCCGATGTGTGGAACGGTCCGCACCGTCACCTTCGCGTCCCCGATGGTGAGATCGCAGTCGGTCACGTCGTGGAAGCGGATGTCGCCGCGCAAGTCGGTGAAGCGCACCGGGAAGTACGGCGGGCGCATGAACTCCTCGAAGGCCTGCTCGAGCGAAAGGCCGTCCTGCGGCGGGCCGTAGATGTCGAACTGCGCACCGACGCGATCGGCGGGGACGAAGAACGGCAGGCCCTGCACGTGGTCCCAATGCAGGTGGGTGATCAGCGCGGCGCCGCGGAAGCTGCCGTCCTGGGGCAACGTGTCACCCCAGAAGCGCAGGCCGGTGCCGAGGTCCAGCACGATCGGCTCGCTGCCGGGCGCCTCGAGCGCGACGCACGCGGTGTTGCCGCCGTAACGCAGGTTCTCCGCGCACGGACACGGGGTGGAACCTCGTACTCCATAGAACGTGACGGTGACCGTGGCTCCCCCTCGGTGATGGTGTTGCAGCCCCCGGTGTCTCCTCGGAGGTTACTTCGGTCACTCCATGCGGTGTTCTTCGGTGACCGATGTCACGCGGGGCGCCGGCCTCTACTGTCGGAGGCGTGACGATCACCGAACACCGCATCGAAGCGAACGGGCTCGAGCACGCCTACCTGGCCTGCGGCGACGACGGCCCGCTCGCGCTGTGCCTGCACGGGTTCCCGGACTCCGCGCACACGTGGCGCCACCTGCTCCCCGCACTCGCAGCCGCCGGGTACCGCGCCGTCGCGCCCTGGTTGCGCGGCTACGCACCAACCGCGCTCGACCCGCAGGGCCGCTACCAGAACGGCGCGGCGGTGGCGGACGCGAACGCGCTGCACGAGGCGCTCCGCGGCGACGGGTCGGCGGTGCTCGTCGGCCACGACTGGGGCGCGCGCATCGCGACCGGCGCTGCCGTGCGCGCGCCGGAGCGATGGGCGAAGCTCGTGACCGCGGCGGTGCCGCCGTCGGGGGCGGTGGCGCAGGCGTTCTTCAGCTACGACCAGCTGCGCCGGTCTTGGTACATGTTCTTCTTTCAGCACCCGCTGTCCGACGCGGTCGTCGCGATGGACGACCTGAGCTTCATCGAGCGGCTTTGGCGCGACTGGTCGCCAGGGTACGACCCGGTCGCGGACCTGCCGCACGTGAAGGAGGCGCTGCGCGAGCCCGAACGGCTCGCCGCCGCGCTCGCGTACTACCGGGCCACGATCGGCGGCGTTGGCCTCGTCGCCGAGTATCAGGCGGACGAGGACGGGATCGCGCAGACCCCGTCGCAGCCGCACCTGTACCTCCACGGTCGCGACGACGGCTGCATGGGTGCGGACCTCGCCGAAAACGCGGCTGCGTTCATGCCCGTGAAGGGGTCGCGGGCCGTCATCGTCGAGGGCACCGGGCACTTCCTGCACCTCGAAGCCCCGGACCTGGTGAACCGCCACATCGTCGAGTTCCTGACCTCTTAGCCCTCTCCACCCCGTTCTGGCGTCAACAGCTTCACTATGCCGAGGTGATCGACGCCAGAATGGCGGGGGTGGGGGAGGTTCCGGTGCTCCCGGACGGGATCGTGGTGGTGGTCAAGCAGGACTGCCCGACATGCCGGTCGGTCGAAGCCGTGCTCGGCCAGCTCGACGCGGCCGACGGTCTCGACCTGACCGTCTACACCCAGGACGATCCGGCGTTCCCCGCAGGGGTGAGCAAGGTCGTCCACGACGACGACCTCGCGGTCTCCTACCACCATCACATCGAGACCGTGCCGACGCTGCTGTCGATCGCCGGCGGCGTCGAGCAGGCGCGCACTGTGGGTTGGAGCCGCGACGACTGGGAGCGGATCACCGGCGTCACCGGCCTCGGTCCTGGCCTGCCGGACCTGCGTCCCGGCTGCGGCTCACTCTCGGTCGACCCAACCGTCGCCGACGAGCTGCGCGTTCGGTTCGAAGGCGGGCGGCTCCACGCCCGGCGAGTGCAGCTCGCTGAGCTCGAAGACGAGATGGAGGCGATGTTCGATCGCGGCTGGAGCGACGGGCTTCCGCTCGTCCCGCCGACCGAGGCCCGGGTGCTGCACATGCTCGAAGGCACCACACGCGCGCCCAACGAGGTCGTCGCCGTCGTCCCGCCCGATCTCGTCGAGTGCACGGTCGAGAAGGTTGCGATCAACGCGGTGATGGCCGGGTGCAAACCGGAGTACTTGCCGGTCGTCCTCACCGCCCTGGAAGCTGCGTGCACCGACACCTTCAACATGCACGGCCTGCTCGCCACGACGATGCCGGTCGGGCCGGTCATGATCGTCAACGGGCCGATACGCCACCGCATAGGCATGAACGACGGCGTCAACGTTCTCGGTCAGGGCAACCGCGCCAACTCCACGATCGGCCGAGCCCTGCAACTCGTGATCCGCAACGTCGGCGGCGGCAAGCCCGGCGGCGTCGACCGGGCCACGCAGGGCAACCCCGGCAAGCTGTCGTTCTGCTTCCCCGAGAACGAGGAGCGCTCGCCGTGGGAGCCGCTCCACGTCGAGCGCGGCTTCGCCCCGGAGTCGAGCACGGTCACGCTGTTCCCCGGTGAAGGGCCCCGCGGCATCGTCGACCAGCTCTCCCGCGACCCCGAGTCGCTCGCACGCAGCTTCGCCACGTGCCTCAAGACGGTGCAGCACCCGAAGCTGCCGATCGTCTTCGACGCCATCCTCGTCGTGAGCCCGGAGCACGGTCGCGTGTTCGCGGAAGCTGGATGGACGAAGGCGAAGCTGCGCGAGCGCCTCCACGAGCTCACGCTGCTCGACGGCGCCGAGATCGTGCGCGGCGCGGGCGGTATCGCCGAGGGCGTGCCGGAGTGGGCACGCGACACCAAGCTGCCGAAGTTCCGCCCCGACGGGATCCTGATCGTGCACGCCGGCGGCGGCGCCGGCCTGTTCTCGACCATCATCGGAGGCTGGGCGAACGGCGAGACCGGAAGCCAACCCGTGACCAAGGAGATCGTGTGAGCAAGATCCTCCTCGACCCGACGTCGGAACGTTCACCCGCGCAGCGGGAGCGGCTGCCGCGGCCGGACCGGCTCGACGGTCTCACCGTCGGGCTGCTCGACATCTCGAAACCGCGCGGCAACGTCTTCCTCGACCGCCTCGAGCAACGGTTGCGCGACCGCGGCGTGAACGTGCTGCGCTTCGCCAAGCCAACCTTCACGAAGCCCGCGCCGATCGACCTGCGTCACGAGATCGCGACGAAGTGTGACGTCGTGATCGAAGCCCTCGCCGACTGAGGGTCCTGCACGTCGTGCAGTGTGCACGACATCGCCGATCTCGAAGCCCGCGGCGTGCCGTCCGCGTTCGTCGCGTCGGCGGAGTTCGTCGACGCCGCGGCCACGCAGGCGAAGTCGCTCGGGTTCGACGCGATCGCCCGCGTGTTCGTCCCGCACCCGATCCAGGACCGCACCGACGACGAGATGCGGGCGCTGGCCGACGCCGCGTTCGACGAGGTGGTCGCGACCGTCACCGCCGGTGCCGCGGGCACGACCGGCTGACAATCTCGGGCACGCGTGCTGCGTGCGGCCTCAGCGACCCGACACGGGAACGTCGGCGCCCTGGCCGAACGCGACCGACCCGATCGCGTTCAGGAACCAACGGTCGGGCGCACCCGGTCGCAGCACGGCGATGTCGGCGCGGCGGTCGCCGTTGTAGTCGGCGGGCAGCGGGATGTCGCCGAAGGTGCTCGCACCGAACAACCCCGCGCCGAGTCCGTTCACGTACCACTGCTCCGCGATACCGGTGAGCCGCAGCACCGCGATGTCCGCCACGCCGTCACCGGTGTAGTCGGCGGCGACGGGCACGTCGCCGGTCTCGCCGAACAGCACCGGACCGGCAAGGCCGACGATCCACCACTGGCCCGGTGAGCTCGGCCGGAACACGGCGAAGTCGGTGACGCCGTCGCCGTTGTAGTCGGCAGGAACCGGCAGGTCGCCGAGGCTGGAACTGCCCCACAGCAACGGCTGGTTCGGGAGACCGTCCACCCACAGCTGGCCGGGTGAACCGGGACGCCATACCGCGATGTCGGCACGACCGTCGCCGTTGTAGTCCCCGACGACGGGGATGTCGCCGGGCTGACCGAACAGCACCGGACCGGACCGGCCCGCGATCCACCACTGCGCCGGTGACGTCGGCCGGAACACCGCGGGCTCGGCCCGGCCGTCGCCGTTGTAGTCGGCAGGAACCGCGATGTCGCCGTGCCCGCTGTCGCCCCATGCCGTGACCTGCGGCAAGCTCGCCGAGAACCACAGCGACGCGGGCGAGCCCGGACGCATGACCGCGATGTCGGCGGCACCGTCTCCGTTGAAGTCGACGTCGCGGGTGCGCGACGCGCCACCGGCGAGCGTGGTCACCGTCGCACAGCCGATCGCCACGTCGGAGCCCGCGGTCGTCGGCGCGTTGCGAGCCGTGACGCACACCTGATGGTTGCCCGGCGGTAGCGCGAACGTCGCGGCATAGCCGTGGAACGGCCCGTCAAGGCCGGCGAACGCCTGCGGCGCGTCGGGCCGTGCCAGGGCCGCGGCGACCTCGGTGCTCACTCCCCCGTCGACGCTGACGGTGACCGACGACGGCACGGCGCTGTCCGGATCGAAAGCGATGCCGCTGACCGCGACCCCGCCGGGGAACGGCGTCGGCCGGTCGAGCGTTCCCGTCGGGTCACCCGCGGCCGGCGCCGATCCGAGTGAGCCGAGATCGAGACGACCGAAGCCGCTGTCGTTGTCTGGTCCGGGTGACCCGATGTCGGTGGCCCGCCGTTCGAGGTAGTCCTCGATCTGGAGCACCGTCAGCGCCGGGTCGAGTTGTTTCACGAGCGCAGCCGCACCCGCGACATGTGGGGCGGATGCCGACGTCCCGATGAACCCGCTCGTGCACGCCCCATTCGCGGGGCCGTACGAAGTCGTGCTCGTCGAGTCCTGCTGGCTCGTTCCGTCCGGGCCGGTGAGATCGGGCTTGCGCCGGCCGTCGATCGTCGGGCCGCGGCCGGAGAACGGTTCGAGGCCGCCCGACGCATAGCAGGTCGCGCCGACCGCGAATGCGTCGGGCGAGTCGGCGGGCAGCGAGATGCTGCCGGCCGGGTCGACCAGCTCGCTGTCGGCGTACAGCACGTATGTATCGAAGCGCGGGTTCGCCGTTGCACTGAACCGCGTGATGATCGCGTAGTAGACGACGGCGAACCCCGTCGAGTTCACCACGAACGCGTCTTCCACCGGCGGCGCGCCGAACACCTGCCGGTTGGTGCTGCGGAACCCCACCTCGTTGCCCACGCCGTCGATCAAGTACACGTCGAAGTCCTGCGGTGGGCCGGTCCACGCGTCCCACTTCACCGCGACGTCGACCGCGCTGAACGGCGGCACGACGAATCCATCCTCGTAGTTGTCCTTCGCCCATGCCACCACCGGCCCGTATCCGGTGGGCGCGTCCGGACCGGCAGGGACGAACCGGTCGTGCACGTCCCCCTCGTTGCCCGACGAGCCGACCCACAGCACACCGTGCTGGCGGAGCGTGCGCACGACGCCTTCCGCTGTGTTCGGGCCGCCACTGCCATCACCCCTGCCGTTCAGCTGGCCGCCCCACGACGCGTTCACGATCGTGATGTCGTTGCTTGAGTCACCGTCGCTGTTGCGAGCAAGGATGTAGTTCTGCGCCTGCACGATCTCCGGGTCGTTCTGCGCGCAGATGAGGGTGAGGCCTGCGCCCGGCGCCATGTCGTGCACGATCGCCGCGACCTCGGTGCCGTGCGGATCCTCCGTGAACGAGCTGTCGATCACGTCGGGGTTCGGCCCGCAGAAGTTCTTCGTCGATACGAACGACGGCAGCTCGTCGCCGAGCTCGTTGGCGTAGCCCTGGAAGCCGCCGACGTCGATCACGGCAACGTTGACACCGCTACCGTCCCGACCAGCCGCGAGCCATGGCGTCGCCCCCGCGGCAGCGACGCCTTCGGACGTCACCGTGCCGGCGTCGTTGTGGTACTGCCGGCCGTTCGCGACCGCCACGATCGACGGGTCACGGCTGAGCGCGCCGAGCCGCGCCCGTGGTACCACGGCGACGAGCTGCGTCGTGGTCGTGGCGCGTACCTCTCCGCCCGCCGCGCTCACGGCGCGACTGGCCGCGGCACCGTCGGTGACGGTCAACAGGACCTTGACGCGCCCCGACGGGTCCTCGCTCACATGCCCGGCGGCCGCATCGAAGCCGGCTCCGGACGCCCGCGCCGCGGCGCGCAGATCGCCGGGGAGCCGATCGCCGTCCGGCGCCGGGGGTGACCCGCGGGTCGTTCGGGCCGCGGGTGCCGACAGCGCGGCCGGTGGCGGTGCCGCCGGCCCGGGGTTGGCGGCGGTGGCAGCAGGAATCGAGATCGACAACGTGGTGGCGAGCGCCGCGACCGCCCCAACGCGCCCTGCCCGCCACCGTGAAGAAGAGGTCATGTCAGCCCAGGCCGCCCTTGTCGTTCCTGTTCGGCGGCGAACAGTACGCCCATTGCCGCCGCGATCACGGCAGCGCGAGCGCGCCGTCGTCTCGCCAGACGGCGAGACCGTCGTCCACGAGCGACGCAGCGGCGCGTGCGGCGCGGGGAGGGTCGCTCACCCACCCCGCCGCGGCGGCGATGTCGCTCGCCGCCACCGGGCCGGCCGCCAGGCGCGCCAGGAGCCGGCCCCGGCCTTGCCGGAACGAGCCCGCGAACGGCGGCTGCGGGGAGCTCACGCCGGCCGAACCGTCGATCGGATCCGGCCGCGGCCAGCCCGAACGCGCCCACGCGCAACAGCCCGCAACCGGGCAACGGTCGCACTGGGGCGCGCGCTTGCGGCACACCAGCGCGCCGAGGTCGAACACGGCCTGGCCCCACTCCCACGCCCGTCCCGGTGGGACAGCGGCGTCGGCGATCGCTTGCGCGTCGCGGCGGCCGACCGCGCGACCGGCCAGCGCGCGCGCCACGAACCGCCCCGCGTTGGTGTCGACCAGGCCGACGTCACGCTCGAACGCGAACACGAGGACGGCGCGCGCCGTGTACGGGCCGATGCCAGGCAGCGCCAGCAGCGCGTCGCGGTCGTCGGGCAGCGCGCCACCGTGTCGCTCGCACACCTCGACGGCGCAGCGGTGCAGGTTGACCGCTCGACGGTTGTACCCGAGCCCCGACCAAGCCGTGATGACCGCGGCGACCGGCGCGCTCGCACACGCGGCCGGTGTCGGGAACGCGTCGAGGAACGGGCCGTACCGGGCGAGCACCCGCGGCACCTGCGTCTGCTGGAGCATCAGCTCCGACACGAGCACCGCCCACGGGTCACGGGTTCGCCGCCACGGGAGATCTCGACGCTCGCGCGCTCCCCACTCGAGCAGCGCGGCGCGAAGGCGCGCGACTCGGTCGCGGTCGCCTACGCGGTCGTGGCCGTCCATAGGTGCGTGACGTAGGGAAGGTCGAACGGCTCATCGAAGCCCTCGACGAGCGCGATCACCCGGTCGACGTACTGCTGCTGCTCCGCCGCGGGCGCCTGCGCGATGTAGCTCACCGACCGCACTCGTGCCGCCAGCAGGTCACGGTCGATCGACTGCGCCCATTCGATGGCGTGGTGCCGGACGTCGCGCAGACCGGCACCGGTCAGCAGCGAACGCCAGTCACTCCGTTGATAGAAGGCGACACGTCGTTGGTGCCACTGGATCACCTCGTTCCACTCCTTCACCCACCCGGCCCGCTCGTCGCGCTGGTTGAACAGGATCGCGAGGTGTCCACCCGGTCGCAGCACGCGCTTGATCTCCGCGAGCGCGTCGTCGAAGTGGAACCAGTGGAACGCCTGCGCGACGGTGACGGTGTCGACCGACGCGTCGGCGAGCGGTATGTGCTCCGCGACACCGTCGATTGCTTCGACGCCCGGTGTCGCGGCGACGAGCTCGGCGCGCATGCCCGCCACCGGCTCGACCGCGACCACCTGCGCGCCAGTCGCGACGAGCAGCCGGGTGAGCTTGCCGGTGCCGGCCGCGAGATCGCACACCCGCGCGCCGGGGCCGACTCCGGCCTCGTGGCGGAGCACCTCGATCGCCCGCGCGGGATAGGTCGGTCGCGCCCGCTCGTAGTCCGCGGCCGCGGCACCGAACGCGGCCGCGGCTGGGTCGATGCGGTCGTCGCTCAGCCCTGCTCCCAGATCGACTCGTCGTAGGGGCGGCCTCGGGGTGGCGCCGCGTCGCGGGTCCACACCATCACCTTGCGCTTGAAGTAGCAGACCTCTTCGCCCCTCTGGTTCAAGCCCTTCGTCTCGACGGTGACGATCCCGCGGTCGCCCTTGGAGGTCAACCGCTTGTCGAGCACGCGCGTCTCCGCATAGATGGTGTCGCCGTGGTAGGTCGGCTTCGCGTGCCGCAGCGTCTCCACTTCGAGGTTGGCGATGGCCGATCCGCTCACGTCGGGGACGCTCATGCCGAGTACCAGTGAGTAGACGAGGTTGCCGACCACGAGGTTCTTGCCGTGCGGGCTCTCGTGCTCCGCGAACCACGCGTTCGTGTGCACCGGGTGGTGGTTCATCGTGATCATGCAGAACAGGTGATCGTCGTATTCAGTGATGGTCTTTCCCGGCCAGTGCCGGTAGATGTCACCCGGTTCGAAGTCCTCGTAGTAGCGGCCGAAGGGACGGTCGTGGACGGTCATGGCCCGGATGGTATGGAGGACGGACGACTCCGGCCCAACCGCTTCGGGTTCCGGCCGGCGGCCTCACTCTCGTGGTCACCGACCCGCAGGTGATCGCCGATGTGAGGCCGGAACGAACCCGTCGGTAACGTCGCGCCCCATGACCGCAGCTGACCTTGCCGGCGCCGCCGCGGCGATCGAGCTCACCCGCGGCGTCGTCCGCGCCGGGGTCGCGACCCTCGCCGCAGCCGGATCGATCGACGACAACCAAGTCGTCGCGTACGACCTCGCGCACGCCGCCGCGGCCGTCGAGACCGCGCACGCCATGCTCGACTACGGCGCGCAGGGCGATACCGAGGCGCGCATCGTCTGCGCGTTCGTCGCCGACGCGGTAGCCGAGATCGACGCCAAGCTCTACGGGCGGGAGCGGCACTGGGGAGTCGCCCCCGGAGCGCTCGACGGCGCGCGGGAGTTCGTCGCGACCTACCGCGACGCCGCGTTTCTGGCCGACCTCGCAAGTGCCGGCGACGGGCCTCGGCACCTCGACGAGGACTTCGAGATGGTGCAGGACACGTTCCGGCGCTTCGCCGAGGACAAGCTCATGCCCGTCGCGGAGCACATCCACCGCGCCAATGCCGACATCCCGGAGGGCATCATCACCGGACTCGCCGAGATGGGCGGCTTCGGCCTGTCAGTGCCGGAGGAGTATGGCGGGTTCGCGACCGGCGGCGAGTCGGACTACCTGGGCATGGTTATCGCAACCGAGGAGCTGTCGCGCGGCTCGCTGGGCGCAGGCGGCTCGCTCATCACCCGTCCCGAGATCCTCACGCGCGCACTGGTCACCGGAGGCACCGAGGAGCAGAAGCAGCTGTGGCTGCCGAAGCTCGCATCGGGGGAGGTGATGGCCGCGGTCGCCGTCACCGAGCCCGACTTCGGCTCCGACGTTGCGGGGATCAAGGTCACCGCGACGCCGACCGACGACGGCGCGGGGTGGCTGATCAACGGGGTCAAGACCTGGTGCACGTTCGCGGCGCGCGCCGACGTGCTGATGCTGCTGGCGCGAACCGACCCGGACCGGTCGATGGCGCACCGCGGTCTGTCGCTGTTCGTGGTGCCCAAGCCCCGCGGTGAGGGGCACGGCTTCACGTTCACCGACGAACGCGGCGGCAGGATGGAAGGCCGCGCCATCGACACGATCGGCTACCGCGGGATGCACTCCTACGAGATCGCGTTCGACAACTGGTTCGTCGCGAGCGAGAACCTCGTGGGCGGCGAGGCGGGGCTCGGCAGGGGCTTCTACCTGCAGATGGCCGGCTTCGAGAACGGGCGGTTGCAGACGGCCGCGCGCGCGGTCGGCGTGATGCAAGCAGCGTACGAAGCGGCGCGACAGTACGCCGCGGACCGATCGGTGTTCGGCCGGCCGATCGCGGACTACCAGTTGACGAAGGCGAAGCTCGCCCGCATGGCGGCGACGATCCAGGCGGCGCGCCAGTTCATGTACGCGGTGGCGCGACTCATGGCAAAGGGTGAGGGCGCACTCGAGGCGGCCATGGTCAAGGCGTACGTGTGCAAGGCGGCAGAGTGGGTCACACGCGAGGCGCTGCAGATCCACGGCGGCTACGGCTACGCCGAGGAGTACCCGGTGTCGCGCTACTTCGTCGACGCGCGCGTGCTGTCGATCTTCGAGGGCGCGGACGAGACGCTGTGCCTCAAGGTCATCGCCCGCCGGCTGGTGGAGGCCGCGTCCTCCTAACCCGGCGCGGCGAGCGTCGCCAGCTCGGCGAGACGCCTGCCGATCAGTGGCGTGAACTTGAAACCGTGACCGCTGCACGGTGAGCCGACCACGACCGGACCGCGACGCTCGATCACGAACGCCTCGTCGGGCGTGTTCGTGTACAGGCACTCGGCCGGGTTGACCGGGACCGGCTCCAGTCCCGGCAGCCACTCCTGCACGTAGCGGGCGACACGCTGCTCCGCGGCGGGATCGCGCGGCGGCCGAAGCGCCGGGTCGACCACCGGGCCGGCGTGGTGCTCGTCGACCTTCACGCCCTCACCGGGCGTGACGAGGCCATAGATCCAGGGTCGCCGGTGGTGGATGAAGCTCGGCCACAACTCACCGGCCGCGAGCTCGCGCCGCGGTCGGAAGTGCTGCACCTGCTCCTGGGTCACCGTCACCGCCGGCGCGGCGTCACCGAGCACGTCCCGCACCCACGCACCCGCGGTCACGACCGCGACCGGCGCAGTCACGGCTCCTTCGCCGGTGGTCACCGTGACCCGGTCTCCTTCGACCGACAGCTCGGCGCGCACGCCGAAGCGCAAGTCGGCACCGTGATGGCGCGCTCGCTCCTGGAGCGCCGCCACAGTGTCGTCGGCGCGGCAGCGGCCGCCGTCGGGGTGGAACAGCACGTCGCCGTCGAAGCGGAAGCCCGGCCAGCGCGCCATCGCCTCGTGCCGGGGAACGATCTCGTGCGCCGCGTCGCAGGCGCGCAGGGCGGCGGCGACGGCGGCCAACGACGCGGCGTCGCCATGGTCGATCGCGCCGGTCGTGTCGAGCAGTGGGCGACCGGCGTCGGCTTCCAGCTCGCGCCACAGTGGCAGCGCGGCCTGTGCCATGCGCACGTAGGCGGGGTCGTCGTAGGCGAGCCGGAAGATGCGCGACCCACCGTGGCTCGAACCGTTGCGATGTCCGGGGGCGAACTGCTCGAGGACCACGACCTCCCGGCCCCACCGTGCAAGCCACCACGCCGTGGCCGAGCCCATCGCCCCCGCGCCGATGACCACGACGTCGGGCACGAAAGGAGGCTAGGCCCCCGTTCCCGAACCCTTGGTGGTGATCCTGCGCCGAGCCCTGCTCGTCGTCGCCGCCGGCGCCGCCGTCGCCGCGACGCTGCCCGCCGTGGCCCGGGCGGCCAGTCTGCATCCGAACTACGTCGCGCTCGGCGACTCGTACACCGCCGGTCCGCTCATCCCGCTGTTCGAGCAGCCGTACGGGTGCCTGAAGTCGTCCAACAACTACCCGCACTTCGTCGCCGCGAAGCTCGGCATCGAGTTGCGCGACGTGAGCTGCAGCGGCGCGGAGACCGACGACATGTTCGAGCCGCAGGGCGTCACACCGGGGCCGAACCCGCCGCAGCTCGACGCGCTCGATGAGGGCACGACGATCGTCACCCTCGGCATCGGTGGCAACGACATCGGCTTCTCGAGCATCGCGCAGGACTGCATCACCATCGACCCGTCGAAGACGCCGTGCCAGGACACCTACGTCGTCGACGGTCGCGACGAGATCAGCCGCCGCATCGAGCGGACCGCGCCGAAGGTGGCGCGGGTGCTGCAGGCGATCCACGAGCGCGCGCCCAATGCCCGCGTGTTCGTCGTCGACTACCTGCCGATCTTCCCGGAGCACGCCAGTCCGCCGTGCTGGCCGCTGCTGCCGATCTCGAGCGGCGACCTGCCGTACGTGCGCGCCAAACAGAAGGAGCTGAACGCGATGCTGGCCACGCAGGCCGCGGCGAACGACGCGACGTTCGTCGACTCCTACGACGCGAGCATCGGCCACGACGCGTGCGAGCCGCCGGGCATCCGCTGGGTGGAGCCGCTGGTGCCGGCGTCGCCCGCCGCACCGATTCACCCGAACCTGCTCGGCGAGAAGGCGTACGCGGCCGTGGTGCTCGATGCGATCGCAGGGCAGAATCCGGGCCGCCTCGGCCTGCTCCCCCCGCTCTGACACCGCTGCCGGACGACGTGCTGCCGGCGACGGCTGCCGGCGGAGGGAGCGGGGCCGGCCACGGCGAATACACCGGCTGTGACAATCGTCCCGTACTCGCTTCGCAACCACGACGACCTTCCTGCGATGGCTTCCGACGACGAGCTCGTCGCCTGGGGCCAGCAGCTCAACGAGATGCCCGATTGCGGCGAAGCCGAGCAGGCCCCCGCGCCCGGGCCGCGCATCCGCTTGCGGCGCCGCGAGCCGCTGCGCGCCGCGCGCCCAGCAGGCGGCATTACCAAGGCGCGCGACCAGCAGGCGCCGCCGTTGACGATCGACGAGCTGTTCGAGGACATCGCGGCGCGCGCCGCAGCCGTGCACGAACGAGCCCGGCGCCGCGCACGTGCCCGCGCGCTGGTCAGCGCTCGACGGTGAGGGCCCGCAGGTAGTACCAGTACGCGCGGGGCCGGACGTCACCGAAGGGCCACACCATCCCCACCAGCTCACGGTACATGTCGATCGTGCGCCGCACCCCTTCCCAGCGTCCGTGCTTGACGCGCTTGGTGCGGTGCTGCACCCCCCGCATGGTGCGCGCGACCGTCGGTAGCCGCCGCTCGGCGATCACCTCGTTGATCCGCAACTCGATCGTGTAGCCGTCAAGCTTGTGCGGCGGGATCGCCTCCCACACCCAGCGGGGCACGATGCGCTCGCCGGTGGTGGGCGGCAGGCGCAGGACCATCGGGTTCCAGAACCGCCCGTAGTCGAACAGGCCGAGCGACATGATGGCTCGCCCGCCGACGAACGGCTCGCAGACTGCGTCGAGGTGCTCGGCACTGAGGCCGGTGCAGTCGGCGTCGACGAAGAGGATCGCGTCAGCGTCGGACGCGCGCACGCCGGCGTCCATGGCGTGCGCCTTCGAACCTGCGGAGTCCTCGCGCACCACGACCTTCGCGCCGGCCTCACGGGCGAGGTCGGCGGTCTCGTCCGTCGAGCCGTCGTCGACGACGATCACCTCGCGCACGTACCGGCAGCCCCGCGCCGCGCCGACGTTGTCCGAGACCGTGGTCGCCTCGTTGCGGGCGGGGATGACACAGTCGATCTTCACGCCCGGGCATCAACCCTTCGAGCGCGTCATTCCGTTGCGTTCTCCCCGCTTGACGACCTTGACGGCGACCTTGCGGGACGCCTCGTCGATCATCTCGTCTCCGAACATCACCGCACCGCGCCGCTCGCCCTCGGTGGTGGCCTTCTCGTAAGCGTCGAGGACGTCCCACGCCTTGTCGAACTGCTCCTGTGTCGGCGAGAAGACCTCGTTGAGGATCGTCACCTGGTCGGGGTGCAGTGCCCACTTGCCGTCGTAGCCGAGGATCTGCGTCCGCCGGCAGAACTCGCGGAACCCGTCGGCGTCGCGGACCTTGACGTACGGGCCGTCGATGACCTGCAGGCCGTTGGCGCGGCCGGCCATGAGGATCTTGACGAACACGTAGTGGAAGTAGTCGCCGGGGTACTCGGGGATGTGGAGCCCGCCCGCGAGGCTCGGCATCTCCATGCTGGCGGACATGTCGACCGGGCCGAGGATGATCGTCTCGAGGCGAGGGCTCGCGGCGCAGATCTCCTCGACGTTGATGATGCCTCGGGCCGTCTCGATCTGGGCCTCGATGCCGATGTGGCCCGCCGGCAGGCCGCACTTCTTCTCGACCTGGCTGAGGAGCAGGTCGAGGGCGACGACCTCCGCCGCCGACTGGACCTTCGGCAACATGATCTCGTCGAGGCGCTCTCCGGCATTGCCGACCACCTCGATGACGTCGAAGGTGGTCCACTCGGTGTCCCAGGCGTTGACCCGTACGCACAGGACCCGGTCACCCCAGTCGAGGGACCGGATGGCGTCGACGACCTTGGGTCGGGCCGCTTCCTTCTCCAGGGGCGACACGGCGTCTTCGAGGTCGAGGAAGGTCATGTCGGCCGGGATCGTCGGCGCCTTCGCGAGCATCTTGCCGTTCGAGCCGGGCACCGACAGACAGGAGCGGCGGGGCAGGTCACGGGAGCGTGCGGACATGCGCCGATGCTACGGGCGCACCCCGCCAACCCGCCAAGCCACCGTCCGGTCCGCCTTCCACCCTTCCCCCCTTGTCCCCCCCTTGTCCACATTGGACGTTTGGCGACATCACGGTGGCTCGAACCGTGCCGAAATGTGAGGACCGCGATTCCGGGCACCGCTAGCGACAGGAATTGTCGCCGCCGGTTCCCAGAGTGGACCGTTGCCCGGCGCGACGCGGGCCCACTAGCGTCACCGCAGCGGCTTCCCCTCGACTTCCCCCGGCTTCCCCGCGCCGACCACTCGTCGATCGGGGGAAGCATGGGAACCGCCGATGTCCTGGCCGCCATCCGGCGCGCCTGTCGTCCCTACGGCGTCGCGACCGGCGACGCCCTCGAGCTCACCGCACGACAGATCCAGTGGGCCTGCCGCAACGGCGTGCTGCGACGTTGGCACACCGGCGTCTACATCGATCCGTCGGTGGCCCGCACCCCGCTCCAGGACCTCGCCGCGGCCATCGCCGCCGCCGGTCCGTACTCCTGCGCGTGGGGTCGCTCGTCCGCCGCCATCTTCGGGCTCGTGCCCGAGCACCCGCCGGTGCCCGAGATCGTCGTGCCCCGCCGGCGGCGGGCGGCGATCCCCGGCGCGGTCGTGCACCGCTCGAGCGCCCTGTGCGCCGAGCACATGATGATCCGCAACGGCATCCGCACCACCAAGCCGCTCATCACCGTCGTCGACCTCGGTGTCGTCCTGACCCCGATGGAGGTCGCCGAAGCAATCGTGCGGGCGCGCCAGCTGCACCTCTTCGAGCCGCAAGCGGTGCGCGCGACCATCGAGCGGCTGTCACGGTCCGGCCGCACCGGCCTGCGCAACGCCCGGGCGGGGCTCGAGCTCGTGCTGATCGGAGACCGCCCTGCGGACTCGGTGCTCGAGCTGCGCTTCCACAACGGCCCGGGGCGGCTGTTGCCGCCGTACGAGTACCAGTGGGAGGTGACGATCCGGGGCCGCTGCCTGCGGATCGACTTCGCCTACCCGTCGGTGAAGCTCGCGATCGAGGTCGATGGGTATGAGAAGCGCAAGTCTCGGGAGTCGCTCGACTACGACAACCAGCGTGCAAACCTGCTCGTCCTCGACGGATGGACGATCCTTCGGTTCACGTGGACGCGGGTGCTGTTCGATCCAGCCGGGGTCGCCTCGGAGATCCTCGCGATTCTGGGAACGTCCGGCTACAGCTTCCGTCGCTGACGGTGCCACGAATCCAGCCGCCCGCGTCTGGGAACCGATCGCGACATCCCCCTGTCGCGATCGGTTCAATGTGGACGAAGGGACGCGGCGAAGATGCGCGGCGGCGCGCGGCCCGTCAGGCGGCGAGGTCTTCGGGCAGGAGGGGCTCGGTGATGAGGCGTTCGAAGCGGTCGGGCCGGCCGTCGACGTACCGGCGGCAGAGCCGCAACCCGTCGATGTAGCAGAACACGTAGGCACGCCACGTCGGGTCGGTCTGAAACTCGACCACCTTCTCGGCCCGGTTCCGCGGAAGCAGCCCGAACCGCTCCACGTACTCGATCGCGTCGTCGACGGTCATGCCCTCGTCGTGCAGCGCGAGCGCGACGTTGCCCCGCACCGCGTTGCCGAGCAGCTCCATCCCCTCGCTCACCGCCGTCGCCACCTCGACGTCGTAGGGGATGCCCAGCGGTCGCAGGTGCTCGGCGACCACCGCGTGCCGGTCGGTGGGCACGATCACCTCCAGGCCGAGGTCGGCGAGGCCCTCCGCCAGCAGGCACTGCGGCGTACCGACGAGGAAGATCGTCTCCTCGAGCTGGCCCCGCCGGCGCACCAGCCCGGCCTCCTTGCGGGTGTGCTCGGTGTGATGCCCGGGATAGGCCTCGTGCGCCACGAGGTGCCCGAGCGTGGTGGACAGCACCGGCAGGTCGGTGTTGATCGCGACCCGGCTGCGCAGGTCGCCGAGGTAGTAATTGAACCCCGACCAGGGTTTGTTTCGTACGAGCTCGAACTCGACGTGCTCGCCCTCGGGGAGGCCGAAGAGCCGCGCGGTCCGCTCCCGGAAGTCGTCGGCCAGCGAGCCGATCGCCGCGGCGAGCCGGTCGAGTGGAACCGCCTGCGCCTCCCGCCACGCGATCAGCCGCTCCCCGACCGGGCCACGGCCGGGTAGCACCGCGTCGATGCGCCGCCGCGCGTCCGCGATCTCGTCGTCATCGACCCGCGTCGGTCGCACGCCGTAGCACTGCTCGACCTCGTCGACGAAGCCGATCTGCTCCCCGGCGAAGCGGCGCGCGGTCACGGCCAACCCCCGGACCTGCCCGCGGATCCATCGCCGGCGGTGTGCATCGAGGTCACCGTCGCCGCGGTCGAGGTCGGCCAACAGCTCGCGGGCGGCGGCGACGAGCGCGGCGGGGTCGGGCACCGGCTCGTCGGTGATCCGACGGGCGAGCTCGGGAGGCCCGTAGTACGCGTCGACGAGGCCGTCGAGCAGCCGGCCGAGGCGCAGGCCCAGCTCGAGGTACCGCTCGACGACATCGTCGGTCATGCCGGCCGACGCTACTCAGCCGCGCGCCGGTTCAGGACATGGGCTCAGTACGTGCCGCCGAGCTTGCGATGGTCCCAGCTCACCACCCGGTCGACGTCGATGATGACGGCGGACCGCTTCCGTGCCAGCCCCGCGGCGACCGCGTCGACGTCGGCGGGGTTCTGCAGCTCGACGTAGCGCTGCACCACGTCGCGGGCGATCGCCATGATGACCTCAGGGTCATTGCTGAGCGTGGCGCGTCCCACGAGCTCGACACCGCGCAGCTGGTCGTACTGGTCGCCGGACTCGACCAGCGCGGTGATGCGCGGGTCGCGCTCGAGGTTGCGAATCTTCTGCGATTTGGCGAACGTCTCGAACGCCGGCTTGCCCTCGTAGAACCCGTACCACATCGCGACCAGGTGGATCGTGCCGTCGTGGTTGTACGTCGCGATGTTCATCGTGCGCCTGCCGTGCAGGAACTCGTCGATCTCGTCGTCGGTCATCCGGATGAGGTCGCGGCGCTTCGGCATGGCGCGATGGTCTAGCCGCGACGGGCGGATCAGAGCGGATCGACGGTGCGGAACAGCTCGGGCGCGATCGGGCAGTCAACGTTGCGGATCGCCTGCGCGACCGGTGCGTTGCCGCACGGGCCGGCGATCAGCTCCACGAGGTCGAGCGGCACGACCTCGTCGTCGAGCTCCCACGGGTCGCCCATCGTGTCGAGGCGCGACACCAGCGCATCCCACATCCGTTGCGGGAGCTGCCGGCCGACCCCACCGACGAGCCAGACCGGCGTGCCGTCGTGCGCGGCGACCGCCGCGGCGGCGCGTGACCCCGCCACGCCGACGAAGCCGTCCGGGCCGATGGCCGACGCCTCGAGCAGCACGAGGCCCGAGTCGGCGACGGCAGCACCGAGACCCGACACCGGCACGTCGATGACGTCCATGTCCGCGTCGAGCAGCCGGCGCGCGAAACCGGTCCCTTCGCCGAGCGCGTCGACGACGAGCACCTCGAGGTCGCCGCGCCGTGGCAGCGTCTCGCCGATGACATCGGGCCAGCCGAGCACGCAGACCGTTGCGTCGTCCGGCAGCGCGTGCACCAGGTGATCCGCGGTCGCGTCCGCGGTCATGTCGTCAGCGGCGCGCCACGCTTCGTCGTTCGGGTCGCTCGCGGTGAGCACCCGGGCGGCGAGCCACCACAACGGCCCCGAGACCGGGTGGCGGTCGAGGATCCGCCGGCACGCGGTGACGAGGCCGGGCGGGTCGAAGCCGAGCGCAGCGAGCGCGCCGGCCGTCTCCCGAACGAGCAACTCCGCGGGCGCGCCCGACGACCGGGCCACGTAGCGCAGGCGCTCGATCGGATGCATGCGCCGTCGACGTTAGCGACGGCGAGAGGAGTTGGGAGGCTCGGAACTGGCCGTACTAGGTTGCCAGCCCGACATGGCAACGGACCCGCCGCCCGACCTCGTCCTTGCGCCGCTGAACGGGGAGCCCCGCACCATCCAGGCCTGGGTCACGCTGTTCAACCTCGCCGTCGTCGTGCTCGACCCCTACACGTACGAGAGCGCGTGGCTGCTCGACGAGGCCGGCCGCATCCTCACCGGCTACTCCGCGGCGGACGTCCGCGTCGGTTGGGTGGTGACCGCGACCGCCGACGAGGCGCGCCAGTTCCTCGGGCCGTGGGCCGACAAGCTGCTGACCTTCGCCGACCCCGACCGGGAGCTGGTGAAGGCGATCGGCATCGAGACCTTGCCGGCGTTCGTCCACGTCAACATGTCGCGTCACGTCGAGGGACTCGCGGAGGGATGGGACCCGCCGGCGTGGCGGAAGGTGGCCGAGAACCTGTCCCGCATCCTGTCCTGGACGGTCCCCGCCATCCCCGGTCCGGGCGCGCCCGGCCCGTACGCGGGCTCGCCTGCGCTCGGCTGAACGCCGGCTCGGCGGCTATGTGCCACCCTTGGTCATGCCGAGCACATCGAGGGCGCGGTCGAGCTCCTCGGCGGTCATGAGCTTCTCGGCGAGCACCAGCTCGCGGATCGACTTGCCCGTCGCCACCGACCGCTTGACCAGCTCCGCGGCCTTCTCGTAGCCGAGGTACGGGTTGAGCGCGGTGCCGATCGACGGGCTCGACTCCGCGTACTGCGCGAGGCGCGCGACGTTGGCCTCGATGCCCGCGACGCAACGGTCGGCGAACAGCCGGGTGACGTTGGCCAGGAGCCTGATCGACTCGAGCAGGTTCCTCGCGATCACCGGCAGGTACACGTTCAGCTCGAAGTTGCCCTGCGATCCGGCGAAGGCCACCGTGGCGTCGTTGCCGACCACTTGCGCAGCCACCTGCGTTACCGCCTCGCACAGCACCGGGTTGACCTTGCCGGGCATGATCGACGACCCGGGCTGCAGGTCGGGGATGCGGATCTCGGCAAGGCCCGTGCGCGGCCCGCTGCCCATCCACCGGATGTCGTTCGCGATCTTCGTCAGCGCGACAGCGAGCACCCGCAGGTCGCCGGACAGCCCGACCAGCGCGTCTCGTGCACCCTGCGCGGCGAAGTGGTCCTTCGCCTCGGACAGCGGCGCCTCCATGTCCTGTGCCAGCCGGTTGATGACCGAGCGGGCGAACGTCTTCGGCGCGTTGATGCCGGTGCCGACCGCGGTGCCGCCGAGTGGGAGGACACCGACGGATGGCAGCGCGGCCTCGATGCGCGACCGTGCATCTTTCACCTGCGACGCGTAGCCACCGAACTCCTGACCGAGCGTCACCGGCGTCGCATCCATGAGATGCGTGCGGCCCGACTTCACGACGGCCGCGAACTCACGGGACTTCTTGCGCAGGGCGCGCTCGAGACGTTGGAGGGACGGGATCAGCTCGCGCTGCACCAGCAGCAACGACGCCACATGAATGGCCGAAGGGAACACGTCGTTCGAGGACTGCGACGCATTCACGTGGTCGTTCGGGTGCACGGGCCGGCCCAGCCGCTCAGACGCGAGCGACGCGAGCACCTCGTTCATGTTCATGTTCGACGAGGTGCCCGAACCCGTCTGGAACACGTCGATCGGGAATTGGTCGTCGTAGCGACCCCTGCTCACCTCGGCGGCCGCGTCGTGGATGGCCTTCGCCATGTCCTTGTCGATGACGCCCAACCGGCCGTTGACGATGGCCGCGGCTCCCTTGATGGCGGCGAGCGCAGCGATCAGGCGACGGTCGATCGGCTCACCGGAGATCGGGAAGTTCAGGACTGCCCGCTGGGTCTGTGCGCCCCACCGGGCCTCGTCGGGAACGAGGACCTCGCCCATGGAATCGTGCTCGACGCGCATGTGAACGACGCTACCGAGTGGGGTTACGGTCCGATTCGTGCCTGACTTCGCCTACCAGGAGCTGCTCCCGCTCGGTCCCGACGAGACCCCGTACCGTCTGCTCACCACCGACGGCGTGTCGACGTTCGACGCCGGTGGGCACCGGTTCGTGCAGGTCGAAGCGGAGGCGCTGACCCGGCTGACCGCCGAGGCGATGCGGGACATCGCCCATTTCCTGCGTCCCGGCCATCTCCGGCAACTCCGCGCCATCCTCGACGACCCGGAGGCGTCACCCAACGACCGGTTCGTCGCGCTCGACCTGCTGAAGAACGCATGCATCGCGGCCGGCGGGGTGCTGCCGATGTGCCAGGACACCGGCACCGCGATCGTGATGGGCAAGAAGGGCCAGTACGTCCTCACCACCGGCGACGACGAGGAGGCGATCGCTCGCGGCGTGTACCACACCTACCTCACGTCGAACCTGCGCTACTCGCAGATGGCGCCGTTGACGGTGTGGGACGAGCTCAACACCGGCAACAACCTGCCGGCGCAGATCGAGCTGTACGCCACCGGCGGCGACGCCTACAAGTTCCTGTTCATGGCCAAGGGCGGCGGGTCGGCCAACAAGAGCTACCTGTTCCAGGAGACGAAGGCGCTGCTCAACCCGGCAAGCCTGATGCGGTTCCTCGACGAGAAGCTGCGCACGCTCGGTACGGCGGCGTGTCCGCCGTACCATCTCGCGGTCGTGATCGGTGGGACCAGCGCCGAGTACACGCTCAAGGTCGCGAAGTACGCCAGCGCGCGCTATCTCGACTCGCTGCCCACGACTGGCAACGAGTTGGGACGCGGCTTTCGCGACCCCGAGCTCGAGCAGCAGATCCTCGAGCTCACCCGCCAGTTCGGCATCGGCGCGCAGTTCGGCGGCAAGTACTTCTGCCACGACGTGCGCGTCATCCGCCTGCCCCGTCACGGCGCGTCGTGCCCAGTCGGCATCGCGGTGTCCTGCTCGGCCGACCGGCAGGCACTCGCGAAGATCACGGCGCAGGGCGTGTTCGTCGAAGAGCTCGAACGCGATCCGGCGAAGTACCTGCCCGACACGACCGACAACGAGCTGTCCGACGAAGTCGTGCGGATCGACCTCAACCAGCCGATGGACGCGATTCGCGCCGCTCTGTCCAGGCTGCCGGTGAAGACGCGGGTGATGCTGAGCGGCCCGATGGTCGTGGCCCGTGACATCGCGCACGCGAAGATCAAGGAGCGGCTCGACGCCGGCGAACCGATGCCGCAGTACCTACGCGATCACTGCGTGTACTACGCGGGTCCGGCGAAGACGCCCGAGGGCTACGCGTCGGGCTCGTTCGGCCCGACGACCGCAGGCCGGATGGACTCGTACGTCGAGCAGTTCCAGGCCGCGGGCGGCAGCTACGTGATGCTCGCCAAGGGCAACCGCAGCCGGCAGGTCACCGATGCGTGCAAGAAGTACGGTGGCTTCTACCTCGGCTCGATCGGCGGCCCCGCGGCGCGGCTGGCGAAGGACTGCATCAAGAAGGTCGAGGTGCTCGAGTACCCCGAGCTCGGCATGGAGGCGGTCTGGCGGATCGAGGTGGTCGACTTCCCCGCCTTCGTGGTGGTCGACGACAAGGGCAACGACTTCTTCGAGCAGGTCTCGACACCGGTCACCATCGGCTGACGACGCCTGCTCTACGCTCGTGCGGATGCGACGGACGATCGCGCTGATGGCGTGCGCGCTCGTGGCCCTGGCCGTGAGCTGCAGCGACAACAAGGCGAGCATCCCACCGCCTCGCGCGCTGGACAAGAGTGCGGCGATCGACACGGGCGACGCCGTGTGCAAGCAGTATGCGGCCGACCGCAAGCAGCTCATCGACACGTTCAAGGCGTCGCATTCGAGCCCGAGCGCCGACGAGGCGCGTGACTTCCTCGTCAACACGCTCGTGCCGCGCACCGAACGCATGGTCGGCGACTTCCATCGCATCGGGGAGCCGACGAAGGACCGCACCGGCTGGGACAGGATCGTCCGAGCCCTCGACGACGACCTCACCGATTTCAAGGCGGGCATCGGCGACGACCCGGTGGCCCAGATCGACGAGAGGCCGTTCGCGAAGGACACGAAGTTGTTCGACGACTACGGCTTCAAGGAGTGCGGCAAGCAGCTCGCCTGAGCGCGACCGGTCGCGGCAGCCGGTCGATCACCGCGTCATCGTGACCGCCGGGGCCGTCCGGCCCCGGCACGGCGTCAGTTCACCCGGCGCTGCCGCCCCGTCCAGTACTGCTCCCGCAGCTTGAACTTCTGCAGCTTGCCCGTGGCGGTGCGCGCGAGCGCATCACGGAACTCGACCGACGTCGGGCACTTGAAGTGCGCGAGCCGGGCGCGACAGTGCTCGATCAGCTCGTCCTCGGTTGCCCGCTGACCTTCGGCGAGCACGACGAGCGCCTTCACCGTCTCGCCCCACTTCTCGTCGGGCACGCCGATCACCGCGACCTCCGCGACCGCGGGATGCGAGAACAGGACGTCTTCGACCTCGATCGATGAGACGTTCTCGCCCCCGGTGATGATCACGTCCTTCTTCCGGTCGCTGATCGCGAGATAGCCGTCGCGGTCGATCGACCCGCCGTCACCGGTGTGGAACCAGCCGTCGACGATCGCCTCCGCGGTCGCCTCGGGCTGTTCCCAGTACCCGTCGAGCACGACGTTGGAGCGGGCGAGCACCTCGCCTTCGTCGTCGACGCGGATGGCCACGCCGAGCGCGGGTACACCGGCGCGGCCGAGCTTCGCGGCCCGTTCGCTCGCGGTGAGATCGTCCCATTCGGCGCGCCGGCGGTTGATCGTGAGCAACGGCGACGTCTCGGTGAGCCCGTAGATCTGGATGAACTCCCAACCGAGCTCGGTCTCGACCCGCTCGATCGTGCGCGTTGGCGGCGGCGCGCCCGCCACGACGATGCGGGTGCGGCCGCTCCCCGGCACCGGCCCGTCCCACCGTGACGCAGCGTCGAGCACGGCGGCGACGACCGCGGGCGCCCCGCAAAGCAACGTCACACCGTGGTCCTCGATGCGGTGGAGGATCTCGTCGCCGTCGACCTTGCGGAGCACGACCTGGGTCGCGCCCATCGCGGTGAGCGCGTACGGCATTCCCCACCCGTTGCAGTGGAACATCGGCAGCGTGTGCAGGTACGTGTCGCGGTCGGACACGGCCGTGTGCCAGCCGAACGTCGCGGCGTTGATCCACAGGTTCCGGTGTGTGAGCTGGACGCCTTTCGGTCGTGCCGTCGTACCGCTCGTGTAGTTGATGGTGGCGGTCGCGTCCTCGTCCGGTTCCTGCCACGGCACCGGCTCGCGGCCCTCGATGTACAGCTCCGCGTCGGTTGCGGCACCGAGGCGGATCTTGTGCTTGCAGTCGATACCTGCGAGCACGGGTTCGAGCTCGGGGTCGTACAGGAGCATCGACGCGCCGCAGTGCTCGACGATGTAACCGATCTCGTCGCTGTTCAACCGGAAGTTGATCGGAACGAGCACGCGCCCGAAGCCGCTCACGCCGAAGAAGCTGATGAGCAACCGCGCGCTGTTCTGGCTGACGATCGCAACCCGCTCGCCCGTGGCGACGCCACGCTCGTCGAGCCCCGCGGCCTGCGCACGCGCGAGCTCCGCGATGCGGCGGTAGGTGAGCGTTCCGAGGCTGTCCTGCCATGCTCCCGGCGTCGCCGGACCAGGCTCGTCGACCACGCCGGTGCGGTCGGGATACACCTGCTCGGCACGCTCGAGGTGATCCGAGACGGTGAGAGGCACACGCATGAGCCCGTTCTACCGCTTCGCCCGAATCGATGCTCGGCGCTGGTGTCGGTAGCGTTCGGCGCCATGCGAATCGGCATCTTCGGAGGCGACACCGGGCAGGGCCCCGGCGGCATGGACGATCTGGTGAAGGCCGCGCAGGAGGTGGCCGACGCGGGCTTCGCCGCCTACTGGCTCCCGCAGATCTTCGGGCTCGACGCGCTCACGGCGCTCGCGGTGATCGGCACCGCGGTGCCGGGCATCGAGCTCGGGACCGCGGTCGTACCGACCTACCCGCGCCATCCGATGATGCTGGCGGGGCAGGCGCTCACGGTCCAGCAGGCGACCGGAGGCCGGCTCGCCCTCGGCATCGGACTGTCGCACCAGATCGTGGTCGAGTCGATCTGGGGCATGTCGTTCGACAAGCCCGTGCGCCACATGCGCGAGTACCTGTCGATCCTGCGGCCGTTGCTGTACGGCGAGTCGGTCTCGTTCCGGGGCGAGACTCTCTCGATGAACGGCGCGCTGACCATCTCGAACGACCTCGGCGCGCCACCGATCCTGGTTGCCGCGCTCGGCACGCAGATGCTCAACATCACCGGCCGGCTCGGCGACGGAACGATCACGTGGATGACGGGCACGTCGACGCTGCGCGAGCACACCGTTCCCACGCTGCGATCCGCGGCGACCGCCGCCGGCCGACCCGAGGCGGTGCGCGTCGTCGCCGGTCTACCCATCGCGGTGACCGACGATCCCGCCGCGGCGCGCGAGCGGGCGGCGCGCGTGTTCGCGATCTACGGGCAGCTACCGAGCTACCGGGCGATGCTCGACCGGGAAGGCGCCGGCGGCCCCGCCGACGTCGCGATCGTCGGCAACGAGGCGACGGTCCGCGACGAGATCGAGCGCCTCGAGGAGGCCGGGGTGACCGACTTCATCGCCGCCGAGTTCTCGTCCGACCCCACCGAACGGGCCCGTACCCGCGAGCTGCTCCAGACCCTGCTCTGATCCACGGCGCGGCCCGAAACCGACGGTCACCGAGCCGTCCAGCCTCCGTCGATGGTCAGGACCTGGCCGGTGCAGTAGGACGACGCGTCCGAGCACAGGAACAGCAGCGCGCCGTCGAGCTCGTGCTCCTCGCCGGTGCGCGCCATCGGGCAGTTGCGCATCACGAACGCCATCGAGCGGTCGTCGGCGAACATCTCGGCGGTCATCTCGCTCGGGAACCAGCCGGGCGCGAGCGCGTTCACCCGCACGCCCTTGCGCGCCCACTGCGCGGCCAGCTCACGGGTCAGGTTGACCACCGCGCCTTTCGACGCGCAGTACGACGCCTGCTTGATCGGCGCCGACGCGACGAGCCCGAGCATCGAGGCGACGTTCACGATCACACCGCCGCCCGCGGTGATCATGTGGTGCGCGGCCAGCTGCGTGAGGACGAACAGCCCGTTGAGGTTCACGTCGACGAGGCGGCGGAACACCTCGGGCGGCTCATCCTCGGCCGGCATCGGTGCGCTCGTGCCTGCGTTGTTCACCAGCACGTCGATGCGGCCGAACCGCTCGATGGCCGCGTCGACGATGCGCCGGCAGTCGTCGTCGACGGCGACGTCGGCCACCACCGTCGCGAACCGAGCGTCGTCACCGACGGACGCGGCGAGCGCAGCGAGCCGGTCGCCGCGCCGGGCGGTCGCGACCACCCGCGCGCCGGCAGCGTGCATCACCTCGGCGAAACGGGCACCGAGCCCGCTCGACGCGCCGGTGACGATCGCGACGCGATCGTCGAGACGGAATGGAGCAAGGACGTCTTCGAGCATCCCGGTGACGATACGTGTGGAAGGCTGGCACGATGGGCGAACCGGCGACGGTGGTGCTGGCGCACGGGGCGTGGCACGGCGCGTGGTGCTGGGACAAGGTGGTCGCGCTGCTCGACGGCGGCGAGCGCATCATGGCGGCGCGCTGCACGACCTCGATCGACTGCCCCACCGCGCACTCGCCGTTGCTCAGCCGGCCCGATCTCGTCGCCGGCCTGCTCGCCGGGCTCGCGAGGCTCGCGAGCGAGGCCGTCGCCGGGCGCGGATGAAGATCCGCATCGGCCTCGGGCTCGGCACGCGGTCGGTCACCAACGACGCCGGCCGGTTCGCCGCGCTCGTCGACGCGCTCGAAGGCCTCGGCTTCGACTCGTTGTGGATGTCGGAGCGGATCACCGGCGACTGCCCCGACCCGCTGGTCGGCCTCGCGTTCGCTGCCGGCCGCACGTCGAAGCTGAAGCTCGGTACCAGCGTGCAGGTGCTACCCGGCCGCAACCCGGTGCTGGTGGCAAAGGAGTGGGCGACGCTCGACCGGCTCTCGGGGGGCCGCGCCCTACCGGCGTTCGGGCTTGGTGTCGCCGACCCCCGCGAGCAGCAGGCGTTCGGCGTCGGCCGCGCCGAGCGGGCGAAGTGGTTCGACGAGGCACTGCCGCTCATCCGGCGGTTGTGGACCGAAGACGTGGTGGACCATGACGGTGAGCGGTTCCGCCTGGCCGGCGTCAGCGTGCGACCGAAGCCGCTGCAGCAGCCACCCGACGTGTGGCTCGGCGGCATCGCACCGTCCGAGCTGCGGCGCGTCGGCCGGCTCGGCGACGGGTGGCTCCCGTCGTTTTGCACACCCGACGACGTCGCGCGCGCCCGACCGGTGATCGAAGCGACCGCACGCGACCACGGCCGCGCCATCGATCCCGAGCACTGGGGTGCGCTGGTGGCGTACAGCCACGGCCCGATCCCCGACACCATCGCCGCCGCGCTGGCCGCCCGCCGTGCCGATCTCGACGATCCGTCTCAGGTGATCGCGGCCGGCCACGACGGCCTGCGGGCGACGATCGAGCGCTTCGTCGAGGCCGGCACGTCGAAGTTCGTGGCCGTGCCGCTCGCCGAGCCGGACGGCTGGGAGGCCGAGCTCGCCGCGCTCGCGGACGCCAACTTGGATCTACAGCGCCCGACCTGACCCGCAGGTCAGGAATTCGCCACGGGCCGGCAGGAACGGACAATTCACCCGCCGAATCACAGGCGATCGGCAGCGTGCTCGGGAGGGCACCGACGAGGGGGTTGCGCTGTGCGTCGATCGACGCTCCGCCTGTACGCGCCATTCATCGCGCTCGCGCTCGTGCAGGCACTGTTCGTCGTCCTGGTCCCGTCGAGGGCTCCGAGCCGCCAGGAGCTCGCGGTCGGCCCAGGTGGGTTCCGCGGCGGCACCAGAGCCGGCGCGGCGTCGGGGACGGCACTCGCGACCAGCGACGCGAGCACCACCGGCGCGGTCGTCGCGAATGGCGGCACAGCCGGCGCCGGAGGCGCGCCGACGACGGGCAACGTGCAGGGCTTCGACGTCCCACCGGGCGACACGAGCCACTGCGCCGGCGAGTTCCAGTTCGACGTGCTGCTCACGCACGGACCACCGTGCCAGCCGAAGTTCACAGGTGACAACGGGGGCGCGACATCGCCGGGCGTCACCGGCGACACGATCAAGATCGTCTACTTCGAGTCGCAACCGAACGAGCAGGTCAACACGATCCTCGCCGCCAAGGGTCTCGCGACGTCGTCGGACCAGGAAGAGGCGGCGATCAAGGTCTTCGTCGACTTCATCAACTCGCACTACGAGCTGTGGGGCCGGAAGATCTCGCTCGAGAAGGTCGTCGGCGACTGCCCCACCACCCCACCCGACTATGACAAGTGCCTCGCCGCCGCGCAGGAGGTGGTGAAGAAGCAGCCGTTCGCGGTCATCTGGGTGACGTCGCTGTACGCGGATGTCTACGACGTGTGGGCCAACGCCGGCATCGTCGCGATCGGTGGCTCCGCGTTCGACGTCAGCTACTACAACGACCGCCGGCCATATCGCTACGACGTGGCGATGGACGGCACGCAGTCGGCTGACTTCATCGCCGAGTACTACTGCAAGAAGCTCGTCGGCCGGCATCCTGACCACGCCGGAACCCTGATCCACGCGACCATCGGAACACGCGACCAGGTCACCCGGAAGCTCGGCGTGATCGTGCCGGAGATCCAAGCGAACGTTCTCACCGCGCAGCGCGTGATCGACCAGGTCCGCGCTTGCGGTGGCGACGGCGCGGTGGTCGACCATCCCTTCACCTACAAGTCCGACATCAACACCGCGACGACCCAGACGGAGTCGACCGTCGCCGCACTTGCCCAGAACAAGGTCACAACGATCGTGTGCATGTGCGACCCGATCGCGCCGGTGTTCCTCACGCAGGGATTGAGCAGCCAGCGCTACTTCCCCGAGCACGTGCTGCCGGGTCTCGGGCTGCTCGACTACGACCTGCTCGGCCAGCTCTACGACCCGCAGCAGTGGCAACACGCCTTCGGTCCCAGCCAGCTCCCGATACCGACGTCGCTCGACAACAGCGACCCGGCACGGGTCTGGCGAGCGATGGGCAACAGCGGGCACCCGTGCGGCAACAACGGCTGCGGCCTGCCGTGGGCGTACCTGTCGTTCGTGGCCGCTGCGCTGCAGCAGACCGGACCCGACCTCAACCCGTTCACGTTCGAGCAGGGCGTGCTCGGCAACCTGCCGCCCACCGGTGGATCGGGCCTCTCCGCGCTCGTGAAGTTCGGACCGGGTGACTACACGGGCATCTCCGACGAGAAGGAGGTCTACTGGGACCCGACCGCGACGACCCCGACCGACGGCTCCAAAGGGGCGTACGTCGCCGTCGGCGGTGATGTCCGGTACCAGCTCGGGCAGTGGGGAACCACGCTCGACGGCATCCCGATCAGGCCGTGACCGCGGCCCGACTCGCCGGATGGGTGCGCAGCGCGTCAGCGCGGGCGCGTGGCGCGATCGCGCCCGTCTGGGACCACCCTGTGGCCGGGCCGGCGCTCAAGATCGGCCTCGGGTTCGTCGTGCTGGTCGAAGGGCTCCTGCAGTGGTACCTGGCGCGCATCCCGGTGCTCGGAATCGGCCGCGGTGAACGGCCGATCCCGATCGAGATCTTCTTGCTCGGAATCGTGTACGGCTCGCTCTACGCGCTGATCGGGATGGGGTTGATCCTCGTCTATCGCGCCAACCGAATCATCAACTTCGCGCAGGCACAGCTCGGTTCCGTTCCCGCGGTCGTCGCGCTCCTGCTCATCGCGAAGAAGGGGTTGCCCTATCCGATCGCGGTGTTGATCGCAGTGATCGGCGGTGGGCTGCTCGGCGGCGCCGTGGAGGTCGGGTTCATCCGCCGCTTCGACAAGGCACCCCGCCTCATCCTCACCGTCGTCACCATCGGTGTCAGCTTCGTGCTCCTCGTGCTCGAGTTCTACGCGAAGCAGTGGGTGAGCGGCTCGCTGATCGACTCGACCACGCTTCATTTCCCCACCCCGTTCGACAGCTTCAAACACCGCATCGGCCTGTTCATCTTCCGCGGTGATCACATCGCCGCCGTCGTCATCGTCGCAATCCTCGTCGTCGGCCTCGCCGCGTTCTTCCGCTACACCGACATCGGGGTCGCGGTTCGCGCGTCGGCAGAGAACGGTGAGCGCGCGTCGTTGCTCGGGATCCCGGTGCGACGAGTCTCCACGATCGTGTGGGTGCTCGCCGCCACGCTGTCCGCCATCGGCGTGTTCCTCACCGTTCCGCTGACCGGGCTGCCGCTCGACAGCTTCGTCGGGCCGCGCCTGTTGCTGCTCGGTCTGTCGGTTGCGGTCATCGGCCGGATGGAGAGCCTGCCGACGGCCTTCGTCGCCGGATTGTTCATCGGCATCGTCGATCAGTCCATCGTGTTCTCCACCAACACGGCAGGCCTCACCGACCCGGCGCTGTTCGTCGTCGTGCTCGTGGCGCTGCTGGTGCAGCGCGGCCGGCTGTCGCGGGCCCGCGACGTCGGTGCGTCGACCTGGCAGGCCGTGCGAGAGGTGCGGCCCATCCCGGGCGAGCTCCGGCGTCTTCCCGAGGTGCGACGGGTGCTGGTCGCGATCGGCGTGGGTGTCGGCGCGGTGGTGCTCGCAACACCCTGGTTGCTCGGCGACGCAAAGACGCCGGAGGCAACTCTCATCGTGATCTACGCCATCATCGGCGTCTCGCTGGTGATCCTCACGGGCTGGGCCGGCCAGATCAGCCTCGGCCAGTATGCGATCGCGGGGATCGGGGCGGCCGCGGCGGGTGGGCTCGCCGCCAACCACCACTGGGACTTCTTCGCCACGTTGCTCGTCGCCGGCCTCGCGGGTGCTGCCATCGCGATCGCGGTCGGGCTCCCGGCGTTGCGGATCCAAGGACTGTTCCTCGCAGTCACGACGCTCGCGTTCGCGTTCGCGGTCCAGACGACGTTGAGTCGCGACTACTTCGGATGGCTGTTGCCGAAGACCGGCAAGCTCGTCAACCGGCCGATCCTGTGGGGCCGGCTCGATCTCGAGACGACGAGCAGGATCGGGCCGTTCGAGCTCACCGCCGACGCGAAATACTTCTACCTCTGCCTCGCGTTCCTCGCGCTCGCGATCGCGATGGCGCGCTCACTACGCCGCAACCGGTCTGGTCGGGTGCTCATCTGCGCTCGCGACAACGGGCGGCTCGCCCAGGCGTTCGGCATCAGCCTGGCACGCACGCGGCTCGCTGCGTTCGCGCTCTCGGGATTCCTCGCGGGCCTCGCGGGCGGCCTCCTCAGCTACCAGAACCGGGCGATCGCGAACAACGCCTTCCCGCCCGAACGGTCGATCGAGGTGTTCGTCCTGACCGTCATCGGCGGCATCGGCTCGCTGCCGGGCGCGATCCTCGGTGCGGTGTGGGTCCGGGGCCTGCCCCTGCTTCCGGGCCTGCGCAGCATCGACCAGATCGAGTTGCTCGCGAGCGGCGTCGGCGTGCTCGCACTCCTGAGCTTCCTGCCTGGTGGTCTGGCGGAGGCGATGTATCGCGTGCGCGACCGGTGGCTGCGCAAGGTCGCGACGCGGCGTGACCTCGTCGTGCCGAGCTTGCTCGCGGACGTGCGGGTCGACGTCACGGGGGTCGGCGGTCTGACCGGCCAGGCCCCCCCACTCGTCGAGCCGCCTCCGGACGTCATCGCGTGCCCTGCGTGCGGTGCGCGCATCCCGATCGCCGAGGCGGCGCGACACGAGCACTTCGTCGTCGATCTGGGCGAGACCGATCTGCAAGGAGCGAAGCGATGAGCGGCATCGCGAGCGGTGCCGGCCACCTCCGAGCGCGTCTCGACGAGATCTGCGGGGGGATGCCCGTGTTCCCCCTTGCCGTGCTGTTACTGCTGTTCTTCTTCGACGAGTTCGACACGGCCGCGTTCAACGTTCTCGCCCCGAACATCAAGGACGCGTTCGGGCTCTCCGACCAGGCGTTCGGCACGCTCGTCATCCTCAACCTGACCGTCGTCCTGCTGCTCGCCGTCCCGGTCGGCTACTACGGCGACCGCTTGCCCCGCCGGAACCTCGTCATCACCGGTGCAATCGTCGCGGGCGTCTTCTCCCTGCTCACCGGCGTGGCAGGCGCCATCGGGCTGCTCGTGGTGTTCCGCCTCGGAAACGGCTTCGGGCGGCTCATGAACGACTCGATCCACACGTCGCTGCTGTCCGACTACTACCGGCCTCTCGACCGCGCCCGCGTGTTCGCGGCACACCGCAACGCCGTGTACGCCGGCACGATCGTCGGGTCGGCCGCGGCCGGTGCCATAGCCGCCGCGACCAACTGGCGCGTCGCCTTCATGGTGCTGATCGTGCCGATCGTCCTCGTCGCGGTCTTCGGCGCGACGCGCCTGCACGAGCCCGTGAGGGGGGGTACCGACGACGAGGAAGCGGCGGCGCTGGCCGAGCACGAGACTCCCGTTCCCTTCAGCGAGGCGCGCCGCATCTTGTTCAGCATGGCCACGTTGCGCCGCCAGTTCGTCGCCTGGCTGTTCATCGGCGCCGGCCTCATCCCGCTCGCCTACCTTCTGCCCCTGTTCCTGGAGCGCGTGTACGGCATCAACGAGCTCGGCCGCGGCGTCATCGGCAGCGTCAACGCGATCGCGACGTTCGCAGGCGTGCAGCTCGCCGGCCGCTGGACCGTGAACTGGCTCGGCAAGGGAATGGGCGAGCCGGTGCAGCGGGCCGGGCTCACGCTCGCCGGCGTCGGTGTCGGGCTGCTGCTCGCCGCGTCGTCGCCGAACGTGGCCGTGTTCGTCGTCGTGGGCGCGGCCACCAGCTTCGTTGCCGGGATGTTCTTCCCGCCGTTCTACGCGACGCAGGCGTTCGTGTCTCCGGCGCGGGTGCGCACGCTTTCGTTCAGCTTCGGCTCACTGTTCCTGGTTGCCGGAGTGTGGGGTCTGTACCTGCTGCCGGGGGTCGCCGCCGTCCCCGACAACAGCGGGATGCGCTGGGGTCTCGCCGCCACGGTGCCCTACTGGATCATCGGCGGCCTCGTGCTGCGATCGGCCCGCCGTTTCGTCGCCGACGACACCAACCGCGCGATGGAGCTGCTGGCATTGACCGCGCAGGCGCGCCAGCAACGCCTGGCCGCGACCGCCGAGGGCCGCCCTGTGCTCGTGTGCCGCGGTGTCCAGGTGGCATACGACCAGGTACAGGTGCTGTTCGGCGTCGACCTCGAGGTCCGCGAAGGCGAGTGCGTCGCGCTGCTCGGCACGAACGGCGCCGGCAAGTCGACGCTGCTGAAGGCCATCAGCGGCGTCGTCCAGCCGATGGCTGGCACGATCCTCTTCGACGGCCGCGACATCACCCACACCGACGCGGTGGACACCACGAAGGCAGGCATCATCCAGGTCCCTGGTGGTCGAGCCGTGTTCCCGACCTTGACGGTGGCCGAGCACCTGCGGGCGGCCGGCTGGCTGTACCGGTCGGACCGTGAGTACGTCACGCGGGCCGTCGACGACGTCTTCGAGACCTTCCCTCGCCTGCGGGACCGGATCGACCAGATGGCGGGCAACCTCTCGGGCGGCGAACAGCAGATGCTCGCGCTCGGCATGGCCTTCATCGCCAAGCCGAAGCTCCTCATGATCGACGAGCTGTCGCTGGGGCTCGCACCTGCCATCGTCGAACAGCTACTCGCCATCGTGCGTCGCATCCAGCAAACAGGGACGTCGATCATCCTCGTCGAGCAGTCGATCAATGTCGCGCTCACGATCGCCGACCGCGCCTACTTCCTCGAGAAGGGCGAGGTGCGCTTCGAGGGGTCGACCGCCGACCTGCTCGATCGCGACGACATCGTGCGCTCGGTGTTCCTCGAGGGTGCGGCGCGGGCCACGGGCTCGGTCGGAGGCAACGGCGACCGGCGTGAAGCGCCTGCCCGCGCCGGCAGCCGGACCGCCAGCGAGCGCGCCGACCCCGACGGGGTCGTGCTCGAGGTCCGCGACCTCACGAAATCGTTCGGAGGCATCCGCGCCGTCGACGGCGCCGGCTTCCGGCTCGAAGCCGGCGAGATCCTCGGCCTGATCGGCCCGAACGGTGCGGGCAAGACCACGATCTTCGATCTGATCTCCGGCTTCCTGCTCCCCGACCGGGGTCGCATCCTGCTCGGCGGCGAGGACATCACCGACCTGCCGCCCGACGCGCGGGCGTGGAAGCGGCTGGGACGCTCGTTCCAGGACGCGCGGCTGGTCCCGTCGCTCACCGTCGCGGAGAACCTCGCACTCGGCTTCGAACGCCATCTCGCGGTGCGGGACCACGTCGCATCCATGCTGTCGCTGCCGGGTGTGCTCGAGCTCGAAGAGCACGTGGCGTGGTCGGTCGCCGACCTCGTCGAGCTGATGGGGCTCGGCGCGTACCGCGACAAGTTCGTCCGGGAGCTCTCCACCGGCACGCGGCGCATCGTCGACCTCGCGATGTGCCTCGCCCACGACCCGCGCGTGCTGCTGCTCGACGAGCCGTCGTCAGGCATCGCGCAGCGGGAGACCGAGGCGCTCGGCCCGCTGTTGCGGCGGATCCAGATCGAGACGGGTTGCGCGTTGCTGGTGATCGAGCACGACATGCCGCTGATCACGTCGGTGTCGGATCGCATGATCGCCCTCGATCTCGGCCGGCCGATCGCCGAGGGCGCCCCCGACGACGTCGTGCGCGACCCCCTTGTGGTGTCGTCCTACCTCGGCGGCGACCTCGCGACGATCAACCGGTCCGGGCGCGCCACGAAGAAGGCGCCGGCGCGCCGGCTGCGCCGCAAGCCGCTGGTCGCCGCGAGCAACGATCACGGAGCCACCCCATGAAACGCGTGCTCGCCTGCGTGCTGGTGCTCGTCGGGTTCGGGCTCATGACCTCCGGTGCACACGCGGCTGGCGGCGGCGTCGAGATCACCGCCCAGGGATGGTGGTCGCGCCTGCAGAGCAAGTCGCTGCCCACGCCCGCGCCACCACCTCCCAACGTGAAGCCGGGCCAGCTCGACGTGCAGGGCGGCCCGACCGGCGTGATCGCGATGGCCGCGTTCCGCGCCACGCTCGGTCCTGACGGCACGAACCCGGTGCTGACCCTTGCGGTCGCATCCGATACCGGCGGGGCAAGCGCGATCCTGCTCGCCTGCCAGACGGGGTCGGCGTGGACTCCGGTCGAGAACGGCGACTTCGCCGACGCGCCGCACGTCGAGACATCGAAGTGCGTCAGCGCTCGGCGATCCGCTGACGGCAAGACGTTCACGGTGCCGCTCGGTTCGCTGCAGTTCGGCACGAACCTCGACGTCGTGCTCGTTCCAGGAACCGACCCGACGTTGCCCGAGGGCGCGAACGGCTCAACGTTCCAGCTCGTGTTCGACAAGCTCACCGCCGGCGCGATCGTGACGACCCCCGGCACCCCGCCCCCGGTCCCGGCCACCTCGCCGGCTCCCGCGGGCGCGAGCGGGCTGGCGCCGGGCCCCGGTACGTTCGGCCCCCGCACCCCGGTTCTCGCGCCGGTCGCCCCTACACCCGCGGTCCCTGTCGACAAGGCCGGGGCCACCGCGACTTCGCCGGTCCAGCAGGCGGCCACCGCGCCACAGGTCGCGATCTCTGCCGCGGCCGCGGAGCGCGCGGGAACCCGATGGTTCGGGGCCGCCGTCGTCGCCATCGGCGTCGCGCTTGCGCTGTGGGCACGGCGCGAAGACAACCTCGGCCGCCTCGCCGCCTTGCGCGGCGAGGCCATGGTCGCCGCCGACCGCGGTCTCGGGCGGTTCGTACGTCCGAGGACCGGCCTGCCACCGCCGTTGTCGTGACGTTGCTGTTCCGCCGGGAACTGCTTGCACACCGCATGCAAAGAGTTAGAGTTGCCGCGATGACGGCGCAGGTCGACTACACGCCCGACGAGCTGCTGGCGTCACACGACTACGCCGAGCCGCTGTTCGCCGGCGGGGCGCGGTGTCACGGGGGATTCATCGACGACGGCACCTACGTGTCGCCCCGCACCAAGTACCGCGTCCCCGCCATCGCGGCATGGCAGGACCAGCACCGCGCGACGTTCGGCACCGAGTTGCTCGGCCTCCCGCTCGACACATGGCCCGAGCCGTACCCGAACCTCGCCCAGTCGCGGTATCTGGTGCAGCGAGGCGTGCCGCAGCCGATCATCGCGACGCTCACCCGCATCGGCACCATCGAGGGCTTCGGCGCGATGATCCGGCACTCCAGGGTGCCGGAGCTTCGTCGCTGCTTCGACGAGGACGTCGACGGCACGGCGATGACCCATCTCGACCGCGGCCTGTACGAAGCGCACGCGCGCGACGAGGCCGGTTACGAGGACGAGGGCGGGCACAAGCAGATGTGGTTCGCCGCACGCGACATCGCGTTCGAGAACCCCGTCACCGAGGACGAGACGCAGCGCATGCTCGAACGCATGGGCATCACGCCGCCGGGCGGCGGGCCCGTCGACCTCGCCGCGATGCGCGCCGCCGCGATGGCGAACCGGGTGCTTCCCGACGACATCGACTTCGACCTCGAGTCGTTGATCGAACGCATGACGCGGCTGCTGCTGATCGAGATCTCCGCGTTCCACACGTTCGCGTGGGCGGAGGCGCTGCTCTCCGACGAGGACCTCGTCGCCGGCGACGGCGAAGCGGCACGGATCGTGTCCTACATCCGGGCCGACGAGACCCCGCACGTCGAGTACCTCCGCACGGTGCTGTCCGAGATGCGCGATCGCACCTTCGTCGGTGAGTCCGGCCGCAAGTACCCGGGCACCGAGCTGATCGGTCGCATCTGGGACCGCGCGCTCGCCGACTCGCTCGGCTCGCGCCGGCTCGACCAGCTCGCGGTGACCCGGCGCGAGATCGAGCGTGCGGTGTCCGCCCTGGCCGACGCGGACGACGTGCTGGCCGAGCTCGACGCGCTCGGCTCGATCCGGCCCGGCGACGACGGCCGGTGGGTCGAGGTGACACCCGCGACCTCGTAGGATCCACCGGTGTGGAGGTGCTGTCCGGACCGGTCCTCGTCCTGACGGCGCTCCTCGCGCTCGCCGGTGCGTTCAAGCTGCGCCGGCCGGCACCGACAGCCGGCGCGCTGCGCGCCATGAGCCTGCCGAGCGGCCTGCTCGCCGTGCGCGCGCTCGGCGCGTTCGAGCTCGTCGTGGGCACCGCCTCGATGCTGAGCGCGAACCGGGCGCTGCTCGCGCTCAGCGCCGCGTGCTACCTCGCATTCGCGGCGTTCGTCGCCGCCGCGCTCGTCTCGGGCGCGCCGGTGCAGTCCTGCGGGTGCTTCGGCCAGCCCGACACCCCGCCGAGCCGCATCCACCTCGCCTTCGACGCCGTCGCCGCGGCCGTGCTGATCGCCGCCACGGCCGGCGAGGTCCCGCCGCCTGCGTCGGTGCTCGCCGATCAGCCGTGGGCAGGCGTGCCGTTCGTCGTGCTCACCGCGACCGCGCTGCTGCTCAGCTACCTCGTGCTCACCGCGTTGGCCGCCGTGCTTTCCCCCACCCACCGCCCGCGGGCCGCGTGAGCCGTGGTCTCGCTCGTCGCGATCCTCGCGGTTGCGGTCGCACTCCTCGCCCTGCTCGTGGCCGGCCTGCTGCGCAGCCACGCCGAGATTCTGCGCGCCCTCGACTCGCTGGGCGTGCGCCTCGACCCCGAAACGCCGTCCGAGCGCGTGCCCCCCCAGCGACCGGCGAGCCCGACCGGCCTGAGGGGTGCGGAAGGCGCGGCTGCGGCGGTCGACGTCGCCGGTACCGACCCATCGGGCGCGGCGGTGTCGCTCGCGGTGACCGGTGTCGGACACCGCACGCTGCTCGCGTTCCTGTCGAGCACGTGCCTCACATGCCGCGGGTTCTGGAAGGCGTTCGGCGACCGGCGGCTCCGCGTGCCGGGCGGCGCCCGCCTCGTGATCGTGACGAAGGGACCGGAAGCCGAGAGCCCGGCCACGATCCGCCGGCTGGCACCGCGTGGCGTCCACACTCTGCTGTCGAGCGACGCGTGGCGCGACTACCGCATCCCGGTCGCGCCGTACTTCGTGCTCGTCGACGGCGCCACCGGGCGAATCGCCGGTGAGGGTGCGGCCGCGACCTGGGAGCAGGTGTGCGACCTGATGGACCAGGCCATCGTCGACGTCGACGACGATGGCCGGCCGGTGTACGGGCGACCGCAGGACCGCGCCGAGCGCGTCGATCGCGAGTTGCGGGCTGCGCGCATCGAGCCGGAGCACCCGAGCCTGTACCCGGAACGGGACCGGTGACGGCGCTGTGGCTGTGGGCCGGGATCGCGCCGGCGGTCGTCGCCGCCGCGCGCTCGACAGAGTCGCCGTGAGGACTGTCGATGCTCGCGAGCATCACCCCGCTCGGTGAGCGGGACCGAACAACCGTCGTGTTCGGTTCGCACGCGCGACGGATCCGCACCGCGCCGGTGATGAACTCGATCCTGTCGACGGTTCGAATCGTGTGACGGTCGAGCGGCCCGTCAGAGGTTCGTGCCGCCGAACTTGAACACCATCAGCGTCACGATCACGAGCAGGATCACGGTGTTCACCGAGCTGGCCATGCCTAGCCGCTTGCCGCACTGCGCCATCTCCGCTGCCTGCGCCGGCGGGCCCTGCGGCGGTGGGCCCTCGACGAGCTCGTGCTGGAGCGCGATGAGTCGCTTCGCCGACGGCACGATCATCGAGTGCGTGATGCCCAGCGCGACGACGTAGAGCACGATCGACAGCCACACCCACGTCTCGTCGAACCCCCACACTCCGTCGCTCACGCCGACGAGCGCAAAGCCGACGAGCGGGACGAGGTAGATCGCGATCTCGGCGATGCGGGTCGACACGAAGAAGTTGGCCTCGGTGATCGCGAGCCCTTCGCGGCCACCGCGCTTCTTGGCCTGCGCGCCGTAGACGCCGTTGAGAAGGACCGAACCGAAGCCGACGATGGCCAGCGCGATGTGCAGGACGAGCAGCGAGTTGTAGAGGTTGCTACGGAAGGCGGCGTAGAGCATGGCGGCGGACGCTAGCCGACGGCGCCGGCGGCTTCAGCTGTCCGCGGTGACCGGGGCCAGGACGGTGGTGGTGGGGACGACGATCGCCTCGCCCGTCACCTCTTCGAGCTCGCGACCATGGGTGTCGGGGAACGCGACCGCGAACAGCACGATCGCGATGAGCGGGCCGATGCCGAGCACGGTGGCGGTCACCGACTGACTCGTCACCGCGAGCAACGGCGCGGCGAGGGCCAGGCTGCCCGACCGGCCGACCACGCCGGCGATGTTCGCCCACGAGCTCGCGGAGCTGCGCAGCCCCGTCGGGAACAGCTCCGACGTGTAGGTCTGCAGCACCGGCCACGCGCCGAGCTGGCCCACCACGGTCATCGACATGCACGGCAGCAGCACGGGGATGCCGCCCGGCAGCCAGAAGAAGCCGAGCGCGCCGAGCACGCTCGCGAACGCGAAACCGCAGCCGACGAGCCTGCGCCCGTATCGGTCCGACAGGGCGCCTGCCGCAACCATCGTGGGGATACCCGGCAGGCCGGCGAACACGAGCATGAAGTTCGCGGCGGTCGCCGACATCCCACGGTCGGTCTGCAGGAAATCGATCGTGAACGTGCTCGCCTGCTGGACGAGTTGGGTGAGCAGCGTCGTGACCACGACCAGGATCAGCCAGCGCCGCACGGTCGGGGCGAAGATCGCGTGCCACCGCTCGGCGAGCGTGCCTTGCTGCTGCGCGGCGAGGAACCGCCGGCTCTCGGGAAGGCGACGGCGCAGCAGGCCGACGAGCAGCAGCGGCGGCACGCTCACCACGTACAGCCATCGCCACGACACGCCGTTCGGTTCGAGGAAGCCGCCGTAGAGGATCGCGGCGAAGCCGGTGCCGAGCGCGCTGTTCATGCCCAGCACGCCGAAGCCGAAACCGCGTGCGTTCGCTGGCAGCTCCTCGGCTGCGATCGTCCACACGATCGCACCCTCCGCGACGAGGAAGAGCTGCTGCAGGAACTGGAACGTCGTGAAGGTCGCGACGTTCGGGGCCATCGCGGTGAGCGCGCTGAACCCCATGTACCCGAACACCGACCACACGAGCAGCCGGCGCCGGCCGATGCGATCCGCCCACCGCGTGATCACCATCGCGGGCAGCGCGCCGAGGTAGATGACCGCGAACATCGCCGACGCCACCGCCTTGCTCAGGTGGAACGTGTCACGGATCTGGGTGAGCGCGAGCGCCTTGATGCTGCCGTCGTAGCCGTCGAAGAACGCGGTGGCGCCGAGCACCGCGAGCAGGAAGATGTGCTCGGAGCCCAGCCCGCGCCGGCGCGCCGCCGGTGCCCACGGCACGAGCAGGTTGATCATGAGGGCACCGGTGCGTCGAGCACGTCAGAGCAGCTCGCTCAGCGCGAGGGCCTTGGTGATGTCGCCAGCGAGCTCGATGCGCCCGTCGATAGCCGCCGCCGGCGCGGTCACCCTGCCGGCAACGATGTCGGTCCACGTCGAGGCATCCATCCCGACTCGCACGTCGCTGGCGGTGTCGGCGCCGGCGGGCTCGTAGGAGAACTGGCCGCCGCCCAACGTGAGGAGCCAGTCGCCGTCGTCCACGCCCGAGACGGTCAGCCGGATGCGGGCCGGCGCGGTGTCCCGCAGCGCGTCCCGGTCGACGAACGAGGAGAGCATCATGAGCACCGGCTCGGGGGCGATGCGCTCGACCCCGGCGAGCTGGGCCCGGAACTGCACGATCGGGTCGTCGCTCGCGGCCGCGGCCGCTTCGGCGGGGTCGAGCTCGCCAGCTTCGGTGGCCGAGTCGATGTAGCGCTCGTACTTGAGGATGCCGAGCTGGTCGAAGCCCGCCCGCACCTTCGGGGTAAGAAGTCCCAGCTTGCGCAAGTTCGGCACGACCTTGGAGAACAGCAGCGCACGGAACGCGACCATGTCCGGTCCGTTCGTGAACTGCGCACTGGCGGTGGCGACGTCGATACCGAAGTGCTCCCAGACCTGCACGGGCATGAACCGGTCGCGCATCAGCGCGCACGCTTCGAGCACGAACTCCTCGCGTTCGGCGAGCTCGCTTGCTGACATGCCGTCGTAGACGCCGGACAGCGACAGCACACCGAACGCGACGTGGCGTGCCTCGTCCCGGCGCACGAGCTCGGTGATCTGGCGGATCAGCGGGTTGGCGAGCATGGCGCCACCGAGGCTGAACGCGGCGAGCGCGACACCCTCGACGAGGATCTGCATCCCGAGGAAGGTCATGTCGACCTGGCGATGACCCATCACCTGGTCGAGGAGGGTGTGCAGCGGCGTGCTCACCGGGTAGGTGATCGCGATCTTGTCGAGGTAGCGCTGGTACACCTCCACGTGGCGGGCCTCGTCTGCCACCTGCGCGGCAGCGTAGAACTTGTCGTCGATCGACTCTGCGGCCGCGCAGATCTTGGCGGTGGCCAGCAGCGCGCCCTGCTCGCCGTGCATGAACTGCGAGATCAGCCAGCCGTGGTGCTGCGCGATCACCTCGCGGAGCACCTCGGGATCGTTGCCGAGCGCGTGGACGATCGGGCCACCGTCACCGAAGTCGACGTCACGGAACTGCGCCGACCCCAGCTCGACGCCGGGGTCGACCTCGACACTCCAGTCGATGTCGGTCGACGCGTTCCACTGGTTGAGCTTCGACTTCTCGTAGAGCCGCCCGAGGCGCGGCCGGCGAGAGTCGTAGTCCCACACGAACGCGGCCGGAAGCCCCATGTCGACGTGTTCGATGTCGAGCACCGTCATCGTCTCGATGTCCTTTCACCGATGAGTCCCCGCTGGAGGAGGTCGACCGCGACCCGGCCGACCCGTTCGAAGCTGGTCACGAACGTGCCCATCACCGCGCGCTGGTTGAGACCCTGGTAGATGACGTCGACGAGCTCGACGAGCGCGGCCGCGTCGACGTCGTCACGAAGCGCGCCGTCGGCCTGCGCGGCGGCGACGAGCGGCTCGAACGACTCGACCAGCGACGCGTTGAACTTCGCGAGCGCGGCCCGCACGTCGGCGTCCGCGGTCATCCGGCCCCGGAACCAGGCCAGCGCGGGCAGGTCGGGCCGGGTCAGCTGCTCGGTCGCGAACCGAACCAGCGCGTCGCCCCGGTCCCCGCCGCCGCCGACCGCGAAGGGGAGGTTCTCACGGACGACCTGCTCGGCGAGTGTCTCGAACAGCTCGGCCTTGCTCGAGAAGTAGTTGTAGAGCGAGCCGGCCGACATGCCTGCCTCGTCGAGGATCGCGCGGGTGGTGGCCCCTTCGTGGCCGTCACGCAGCACCACCCGGCGGGCCGCGTCGAGCAGGCGCTTGCGCACGTGCTCCTTGTGCTCGACGCTGACCTTCGGCACTGCTCGACCCCCCAGCAGCTCGGCCGCCTCCGAAAAACGAACAAGCGCTCACTTTTGTAGCGAACCGGGGCGGTCCAGGACAAGTCGTCCCGGTAGTCCCGGCCGGTCACGCGGTGAGCAGACCGAGGTCGTCGCGATGGCCGGCGAGCAGCTCGCTCGTCGGGCCGCCGAGCCACGACAGCGCGGCGGCGTACAGGGTGCGGGCGTCGACGGCGGCGGGCAGGTCGCCGTCGGCGAGGTGCGCGACGTCGACGGTGCCGTGTAGGCCGCCCCGCGCCCCCGGGCCGGCGAGGAACTGCACCCCGCCGTGGCCGTGGTCGGTGCCGCCGCTGCCGTTCTCGGCCGCGCGGCGGCCGAACTCGCTGGTGGTGAGGAGCAGGACGCGCTCGGCGTGGCCGCGCTGGCCGAGCGTGGTGAAGAACGACGAGACGCCGGTGGCGAGGTCGTCGAGCAGCCGCTGATGCGTCGCGGCCTGGTTGGCGTGCGTGTCGAAGCCACCCGCGGCGACAAGGATGACCCGCGTCCCGAGGTTCAAGTCGATGAGCTTCGCGGCAGCGGCGAGGCCCGCGGCGACCGGCCCGGCCGCGGCCGCGTCGGGGTCGTCGCCCTCGACAGGCACGTTCGACTGCGTGCTCGCGAGCACGTCGACGGCCCGCAACGCGCTGGTCACCGACCTCTGGGCTTGCGCGAGCAGCGACTCGGATACGGCCGGCGACGCCGTCGCGGCGAACGCGTCGGTGAGCTGGTCGCGGTCCGAGCCGGGTGGCACCTTCAGGTCGAAGCCCGCCAGGTCGTTGACGGCGGTCGCCTGCGAGCGGGTCGAGCGCAACGCCGGCACGGCACCGCCGCCGAGCGCGATCGCGACCAGCGGGTTGTCGGACGCGAGGTCGGTGGCGTCGAGCCACCGGCCGAGCCAGCCGGTCTGCTCGGTGTGGTCGGGGCTCGCGCTCCACCACACGTCGAGCGACTCGAAGTGCGAGCGGCTGTCGGACGCGAACCCGACGTCGGGGACGATCGCGAGCTGGCCCGCCTCCCACAACGGCACGAGCGGCGCCAGCGCGGGATGCAGGCCGACCGTGCTCTCGCCGGCCAGCGGGACGAGCGTGCTGTCGTCGAGCCCGAGCGTGGGGCGCAGGTCGTGGTAGCGACCGTCGAGCGGCACCACGGTGTTGAGCGCATCGTTGCCACCAGAGAGCTGGACGACGACGAGCACGTGGTCGTCGGCGCCGGGAGGCGTGGGGCCGCGCGACGGCGCGTGGTCGCGAAGCAACCCCATCCACGCCGCCGCGCCGGTGACGGCGGCGCCGCCGGAGAGTCCGAGGAATTGCCGTCTGGTCAACATCGACGACGCTCCTTCACGTCACGGCGAGATCGGGTGAGGCGAGCGCGATCGTCAGCACCGCTCGGGCGTCGCCGCGCACTTCCGCGAGCGCGGTCCGCGTCGAGGGCGTGAAGCCGTCCGGCCGGCCGAGCGCGTCCGCGAGCGCGTCGAGGTCGAAGGCGCGGGCCGCGGCCATGCAAGGGTTCGCGTCGGCGGTGTGCGCCGCGACGGCGCCGGCGAGGTCGAAGCGGGCCACGGTGGTCGAGGCCCCGAACCACGAGGTCCCCGACGGCCAGCCGGCGACGTTCGGTGGATACATCGGCACCTGGCCGGCCGAGCGCAGCCCGGCGAGGCGCACGCGGGCCGGCAGCACCGCGCCGGTGGCGCGCTGCGCGGCGACCAGCCACGGCACCGGCTGGCTCACGGCCTCGGTGCCGTGGCCCGCGGCACCGGCTTCGAGGATGGCGCGGACCAGCGCGCGCGTGTCGAGCCCCGACGACGCGTAGTCGCGCGCGAGGTCGTCGACCAGGCCGGAGTCGACGCCGGGACCGAGGATCGCCCGCGCCAGCTTCCCGGCGACGAACGGCGCGCACGCGCGATGCGCGGTGACCGTGGCCACCACCGAGTCGACGTCTTGGACGCCGTCGGCACCGAGGTAGTGCTGCGGCGTGGCGTCGTGGCGTCGCGCGACGAAGCGGGCCGCGCCGGTTCCCCGCTCGACCGTCCAGCCGGTGAGCGCGCGCGCACCGGCTTTCACGTCGTCTTCCGTGTAGTTGCCGAGGCCGAGCGTGAACAGCTCGAGCAGCTCGCGGCCGTAGTTCTCGTTCGGCTCCGTGCCCGTGCTGGTGGCGCCGTCGAGGTACACGAGCATCGCGGGGTCGGCGGTCACGGCGCGCACGAGCTGCGGCAGCGGAGCCAGCGCGAGCGAACGGAAGGTGCGGAGCTGCTGCACGAGCAGGAACGGCGCCTTGACCTTGTCGAGGCCCGACACGAAATGGCCGTGCCAGAACCACGCCATCCAGTCGTGCAGCGGGCGCGGCGTGGTGACGAGGTGATCGAGCCACGCCTCGACGGCCTGCAGTGCCTTGTCCCGCTGGTCCTGCCGGGCCGCGCGGCGCGCCTGCGCGCTCGCGCCCGGACCGATGCCGGGCAAGGCGAGATCGACGCCGTCCCACGGGTCGGGGGCCGGGGCCACCCCGTGCCCGTCCGGGTCCACGAGCCGGTCGATCGTTGCGGTCACACCATCGGCGACGGCCTGGTCGAGCTCGCCCGGTGCCATGCCGAAACCCGCGCGGCGCAGCAGCCAGGCGATCGTGGCACGGTCGGTCATGGCAGCAGCGTGGCCGTGGAGCGTGAGGAACGCGTGAGGATCGCATCAGGCGATGGCGGCACGCGGTCCGGTCGCCTCCCTGCATCCGCGAGGCGTCCTATGGTCACGCGGTGGCCCTCTACGTCGCGGTGATCGGCGGCAGCGAGGTCGAGCCCGAGGTCGCGGTCGAAGCGGAGCGAGCGGGGACCCTGCTCGCCGAGGCGGGCGCGATCGTGGTGACCGGCGGACGGGAGGGCGTCGCGGCAGCGGCGTGCCGGGGCGCGGCGCGGGCAGGCGGCACGACCGTCGGGATCCTGCCCGGCCGCGACCGGGCCGAGGCGAACCCGTGGGTCGGCATCGCGATCCCTACCGGTCTCGGCGAGACCCGCAACGCGCTGGTCGTGATGGGTGCGGACGCGGTGATCGCGTTTCCGGGCGCGTTCGGCACGCTCGTCGAGCTCGGGTTCGCCCTCCACGCCGCGAAGCGCGTGATCGTCGTCGGCGAGTGGGATCTCGCCGGCGGCATCGACGTGCCGCACGCACCGTCGGCGCGCGAGGCCGTCGCGTTCGCGCTCGCCTAGGAGCACACCGTGAACGTCGCCGGTTGCGCGAGCGGCGCGTCGACGATCGCGCCCGCGCCGGACGCCCAGTCGGTGATCGCCGTCGCGAGCTCGACGGTGTCCTGCGGAGAGTCGCCCACGAACGTGTCACGCAAGCAGGTCGTCCCGGTGGCGGTGTCGATCCACGTCACGTAGTGATCGCCGCCCCATCCGTCGAGCGCCTGGTCGACCTCGCTGATCGGCACCGCCCCACGGAGCAGCTCCTGGAAGAACAGCACACCGAGCACACCACGGTTCGACGCGGCCGCGTCAGGCACCGGTGCCGGCACGTCGACGGCGCCCTCGCCGTCGAGATACCGCTGCGTGTCGAAGATCTGCTCGCTCGTCGTCGGCGGCTGGACGAACGCGGAGTCGAGTTGCTGGCGGTCGCCCGCGTCGAGGAGGTCTTGCACGACGAACGGGCCTTCGAGGTACGGCTCCTGCACGAGCTCGATCAGCACCTCGGGCAGCGCGAACAGCTCGGGATGGTCGAACAGCAACTGCTGCTCTTCCGCGAAGGCCTCGGACTGCTCGTCGACTGACAGCGACGCGAGGTAGGCGTTCTGGACGTGCACCGCGTCGCCTTCGACGAGCGTCGTGAACGCGAACGACGTCTCGTCGTCCGCCGTGTCGAGCTCGGGGCGGTCGAGGTCGAACCACTGGTCGTCGAGCGCGTGGGTCAGCTCGTGGGCGAGCGTCTCGCGCACGAACGGGGTCAGCTCCGCGCCTCGTACCACGAGTTGCTTGGTCTCGGGGTCGTAGAAGCCGAGGACGCTCCCGTCGAGGAGCGACTGCTGCGCGCCGACGACGTCGAAGCGGGGACTCACGAGTCCGGTGGCGCGCAGCACCTCCTGCAACTCGAGCATCGAGCCGCGCTCCTTCGCGAAGTCCTCGGCGAGGAGCTGCGCGAGCTCTGCGTCGCCTGCGAGGCGCACGTCGACCGGTTGCCGGAACGGCAGGCCCCGTTCGCGCTCGACGAACCGTTCGATCTCGGCCACGGCCGCGCCGAGATCCTGCGGCGCACTCGACGCCTCGGTGGTGACCGTCGTGGTGGTGCCGGCCGCGTCCTCGCTGCCGCCGCGGTCGGTGGCGTCGCTCCACGCGATGAGCGCGACGATCACGACGAGGGCGCTGCCGATCGAGGCGAGAACGAGCGCGCGCCGGCGCACCGCGCGGTCGCCACGATCGGCGCCTGGCCCCGGCGGCAACGCACCGGCAGGTTCCGGCTCGACGGGCACGATGACCGGCGGCGCCGGCGGCCAGCGCGTGGGTGGCCGGCCGGGGTAGATCGGTGGTGGCAGTGCACCCCGGGGCGCGTAGGGCGGGCCGAGGGGCGGCATCGAGCGATCGGACATGGGTACTCCATCGAACCACGGATGGGGCGGGGCGTGATCTGCGAGGCTGGCAGGCGTGAGCGGGATCCCCGTGATCGACGTGCGCGCGCTGCGCGACGGGTCGGCCCCCGAGCCGGTGGCACGTGCGATCGACGACGCCTGCCGCGACACGGGGTTCTTTTGCATCACCGGTCACGGCGTCGACCGTGCCCTGCGGGACCGGCTCGACGCGCTCGCGCGCGAGTTCTTCGCGCTCGACGACGCCGAGAAGGCCCAGATCGCGATGGCGCGGGGCGGTCGGGCCTGGCGCGGGTGGTTCCCCGTCGGTGGCGAGCTCACCTCCGGGCAGCCCGACCTCAAGGAGGGCATCTACTTCGGTCAGGAACTGGCCCCCGACGATCCCCGCGTGCGGGCCGGGCGGCCGATGCACGGCCCGAACCTGTTCCCGGCCCGTCCCGCCGGCCTGCGCGACGCCGTGCTCGAGTACCTCGAGCAGGTGACCGCCCTCGGCCAGGATCTGCTGCGGGGCATCGCGGTCGGTCTGGGCCTCGACGAGCGGTGGTTCGCGCAGAACCTGACCGGCGATCCGCTGGTGCTGTTCCGCATCTTCCACTACCCGCCGGTTCCGCCCGGCGCGCCGGGCTGGGGAGTCGCCGAGCACACCGACTACGGGCTGGTCACGGTCCTCGGCCAGGACTCCTCGGGCGGGCTCGAGGTGCGCGGCGCGAGCGGCTGGCTCTCGGTGCCGGCGGACCCCGACGCGTTCGTCGTCAACATCGGCGACATGCTCGAACGCATGACCGGCGGGGTCTACCGGTCGACTCCCCACCGGGTACGGAACGTGAGCGGTCACGACCGGCTGTCGTTCCCGCTGTTCGTCGACCCGTCCTGGGACGCCGAGGTGCGGCCGCTGCCGATGGACCGTGCGCCGCGACCAGTCGATCCCGCGTCGCGCTGGGACGGCGCCGACGTGCTCGCGTGGTCCGGCACCTACGGCGACTACCTGCTCGCGAAGGTCGGGCGGGTGTTCCCCGGCCTGCGCGACGAGGTGCTCGGCGTGGACGCGCCGCCGTAGCGTTGCCGGGATGCGATGCAGCGTGTGGCCGAGCCCGGAGCGACCCTGGCCGGAGGTGCTCGAGATCGCCCGGTCCTGCGATGCCGCGGGTTGGTACGGCGTGTGGTTCGCGGACCACTTCATGCCGAACGACCCCGCGGGCGCGACCCCGCTCGACGGCCCGGTCCTCGAATGCTGGTCGGTGATGGCCGCCTTGGCGGCGTCGACCACAAGGGCGCGGATCGGCAGTCTCGTGAGCGGCAACCGCTACCGCCATCCCGCGGTCGTCGCGAAGGCGGCGGCGACGATCGACCACATCAGCAACGGCCGCTTCGTGCTCGGGCTGGGCGCGGGCTGGCAACTGAACGAGCACCGCGCGTACGGCATCGACCTGCTGTCGACCACGGCGCGCCTTGACCACTTCGAGGACGCGTGCGCCATCGTGACGTCGATGCTGCGCGAGCCGCGCACGACGCTGCACCGCGACACGTACTGGATCACCGACGCGCCGTGCGACCCGAAGCCGATCCAGCCGCGGCTGCCGCTGCTGGTCGGCGGGAAGGGCGAGCGGCGCACGATGCGCATCGCGGCCCGCTACGCGGACGAGTGGAACGCGTGGACGACCGCCGGCGAGTTCCGCCAGAAGTGCGCGGTGCTCGACCGGCACTGCGAGGAGATCGGGCGCGACCCGGCCACGATCGCGCGGTCGACCCAGGCGCTCGTCTACTTGAGCACCGACGAGAGCTGGCTGGCTCGCTTCCGCGACCGGGCGCCGGGTCGTCCGACCGTCGTCGGGACACCGGCCGAGGTCATCGACCAGCTCGGCGCGTACCGTGACGCGGGCGTCGACGAGTTCATCGTCCCGGACTGGACGATGGGTCGAGGCACCCGCGCCCTCGACACGCTCGAGCTGTTCTGGACCGAGGTCGCGCCCGCGCTCGCGTGAAGCTCGTTCACGAGCGGGCGTGGCGCGCTGCCATCGCCGCCGACGTCGCCGCGACCCACGCGACGAGGTCGGCCGGGCCGAGCACCTCGATGTCGGGAGCCAGCGCCATGACCGTGGCAGTGGCGTGGCCGAAGCCCTCTGCGGGGATCCGCACGCGGGTCCAGCCATCGGGGTCGGGCGGCGGCGCGCTCGCGAGCACGAGGCGGGCAGGCGCGCGCTCGAGCGCGTTGCGGATGCGCCGCATGCCGTTCGCCGAAAGGCGCGCGTCGATCTCGAAGTGCAGGAGAGCCTCCTCGAACTGATCCTGTGACGCGTCCCAGTGCTCGGCGAGCAGGAAGCCGGTGGGGCGGACGAAGCGCTCGTCGCGTGGGCGCACCGCTCGCATGCGCGAGACCCGATAGGTGCGCAGCGCGCCACGATGGCGCGCCACCACGTACCAGACTCCGCCGTTCAGCACGAGCCCGAGCGGATCGAGGGTGCGCGTCACCGCCCGATCGCGCCGCTGGTAGCGCACCGTCACCCGGCGGTCGTCCCAGACGGCCTCGGCCAGCAGGGCGAGCTGCGGCACGTCGTCGGCGGCGCGGAACCAGCCGGGCGCGTCGAGGTGGAACCGCTCCTGCACCCGCCTGGCGCGGCTGCGTAGCTCGGGCGGCAGCGCGGCGAGCACCTTGAGCTGCGCAGCTGCGAGCACCGTGCCGAGACCGAGCTGTGCGACCGGGCCCGGCACCCCGCCGAGGAACAATGCTTCGGCCTCCTGCTCGGTCAGGCCCGTCAGCCGGGTGCGGTAGCCGTCGACGAGCCGGCAGCCGCCGTTCGGGCCGGCCTCCGTGTACACGGGCACGCCCGCGGTGCTGAGGGCGTCGAGGTCGCGGTAGATGGTCCGCACCGACACCTCGAGCTCGGTCGCGAGCTGTGCGGCGGTCATCCGGCCGCGGGTCTGGAGGAGCAGGAGGAGGCTGACCAGCCGGCTGGCGCGCATTGCCACGACGCTACCGAGCCATCCCTGACACAAGATGTCACCGATGCGGTCATACGGTCGTCCTCATGGCCACCTGGTCCCAGTTCCGCACCGCCGCACCCGACCTCGCCACAACCGTCGAGGAGCGGTTGGCCGCGACCGGACTCGCGCTCGTCGCGACGCTGCGCCGCGACGGCTTCCCAAGGGTCAGCCCCGTCGAACCGCTGATCGTCGACGGCCGCCTCTACCTCGGGATGATGTGGCGGTCGACGAAGGCGCTCGACCTGCTGCGCGACAACCGCTGCCTGGTGCACAGCACCATCACGAACCCCGACGGCACCGAAGGCGACTGCAAGGTGTACGGCCACGCGATCGCGATCGACGACGCGGCCGAGAGGGAGGCGTACTGCGCGGCGCTGGAGCGCGCGACCGGCATGCGCCCCGAAGGGGAGTTCCATCTGTTCGCGCTCGACGTCACCGAGGTCGCCTACGTCCGGTTCGGCGGTGGGTGTCAGGTGACCCGCCACTGGCGTCCCGGCGAGCAGGTTCGCGAGATCGACAAGGCGGTCTGACCCGTGGCTCGGGTGGGCATCGGGGTGCGCGACCACAGCGGTTGGGCCGTCGCCGTCGCGGTGGCGGCGCGGCGCGGCGGCGTCGACGTCGTCGATCGACGCCGGTTGCTGCTCTGCCCCGAGCGCGTGCCACGCATGATGTTCCACGCGGCGGCGCAGGGTCCGCCCGCCGGTGCCGCCAGCGCGATCGAACTGGCGGAGCGGTCCGTACAAGAGTGCACCGCGCGCGCCGTCACCGAGATCACCGAGGCGCTCGCCGGCGGCGGCCACACCGTCGCCGGGATCGCCGTGGCGCACGGCCCGCCGCGCCTGCCCTGCGACCTCGACGGCATCCTCGCGTCGCACGCGTTCGTCCACGCCGCCGAGGCTGACCTGTACCGGCGCGCGCTGGTCGAACGAGCCGAGGCCGCGGGCCTGCGGGTCGTGCGGTACGCGCCGAAGACAGCCATCGCCGACGCGGCCGCGGCGACCGGTACCCGCCCCGAGCAACTGGAGGCGACGCTCTCCGCCGTCGGCGAGGAGCTCGGCCCGCCCTGGCAGAAGGATCATCGTGAGGCTGTGGCGGCCGCGCTGGTGGTGCTCGCCGGCCGCGGCGCGGACCGACCATCCCCCCCTTCGAGGCGCCGGTGAGACACCCTTCAGGGACCCGACCGTGGAGCCCTGAAGTTGATGCGCCCTCGCTACCGCCTCGCCGCCGCCACCGTCATGCTGCTCGCGGCCGGGCTGGCGTGCGGGGGCGGCAGCACCCCGCGGTCCCAGCCGGTCGCCGCCGTCATCGTCTCGACGACCACGGCGCCGTCACCACCGCCGGTCGCGCCGCTGACCGGGCTGCCTGCCGAGCCCCCCACCCTGGCGCGCCCGGTGCTCGCGGTGAAGATCGACAACGTCGCCGACGCGCACCCGCAGTCGGGCATCAACCAGGCCGACGTCGTCTACGAGGAGCTGGTGGAGAACAGCTCGACCCGGTTGATGGCGCTGTTCCAGTCGACGGATGCGAGCCCGATCGGCCCGGTCCGCTCGGCCCGGCCCACCGACATCATGGTGTACACACCGCTGAACCGGCCGCTGTTCGCCTGGTCCGGGGCGAACGGGTGGGTGCGCCCGATGATCACCGACTCGAACATCGTCGACGTCGGCAACACCCCCGCGGTGGATCAGTACTTCCGCTCCCGTGACAAGGTCGCGCCGCACAACCTGTTCATCCAGGGGTACCTGTCGATGCTCGCCGCGCACCAGGCCGATGCGGGGGCGCCGCCGGCGCTGTTCAGCTACCGGGCCGCGGGAGCGCCGCTCGGGGCGGGCGCGCACCCGGTCGGGTCGGTGCACCTCGAGTTCGGGCACCTCGGCGGCAACGCTCCGGTCGACTATGTGTGGGACGCCGCCACCGGCGGGTGGCTGCGCTCGCAAGCCGGTGTGCCGCACGTCGACAGCGCAGGCATCCAGGTCGACCCGGCCAACGTCGTGATCCAGTTCGTCGACTACCAGCTCGACGGCGGCATCCCCGTGGGCCAGCTCGTCGGGCAGGGCCCGGTCTGGGTGCTGACCGCGGGCAACCTCGTCGAGGGCACGTGGTCGAAGCCGTCACCCGAAGCGGTGACGCAGTACACCGACGCGGCGGGCGCGCCGATCGCGCTCACGCCAGGCCGCACCTGGGTGTCACTGGTACCGACGGACGGCGCGACCATCACCGGCTGACTCGCCAGGCCTCGCATGCTCGCGAGCCGTCGCGACTGTTGTGCATCGAGCACCGGATTCCGGTGCTCGATGCACAACAGTCGTGCCCCCGGTGGGCCTCGAACCCACACTGCGCGGCTTTTAAGGCCGCCTCCTCTGCCGGTTGGGATACGGGGGCGGTGAGAGGTTAGGCAGCGGCGGTCACGCCGTCGCCGGCCGCGGCCCACAACCGCGACCGCGCCCGATCCGCGGCGGCGCCGCGCAGGCCGTTGGCGACCACGATCCCCTCGACCATGTCGGCGAGCACCGCTGCCCACGGGCGGCCCCGGAGCACGACGGAGATCGTGGCGGTGCCGTCGGGCCGGCGGCGGACCGTACGGGCCACGCCCGAGAGGCGAGGCGGGCTGCGGAACGCGGGCATGCGCAGACCGGCCCGGCGCGCCTCGACTCCGAGGACCCGCACCGCCTCGGCGAACCGCAGCGATGGTGACTCCACAACCGACAGTGTCCCCAGGGGGTGAGACAGCGCCGCGCCGCCGCGCCGCCCTGCCGCCGCCTCGCAACCCGCACCGGAACTACGGGTCCGCGGCCATTGTCGTACCCCCTGCATACGGTTGATCCATGACGCTGGTCGCCGACGCCCACAACCCCGCGCAGGACGACGTGCTCGCCGCGCTCGCCGCCCACCCGGCCGAACGCCCCGTGTTCGACGCAGGCCTCCGAGCCGAGCTACGCGCCACGCTCGAAGACCACCTTGCCGCCACCGTTCCGATGCTCGACACCTTGGGGATCGACCAGCTGTGGGTGACCAAGCACGACCTCAGCGCCGTCAACGGTTGCGAGGTCCGGTTCCTCGCCGAGCAGGAGATCGGCTTCGACGGCTGGACCGTGGCCCGCGCCCGTGGCAGCGTCGCTCACCGCGCCATCGAGCTGTCGATGCACGTGCGGGGCGAGCCCGTACCCGGCGATCTGGTCGACGAAGCGCTGGCCCGCCTCGCCGCCGGCGACGACAGCCTCGCGGACTGGCTGCAGACGATCTCCGAAGCCGACCGGGCCGAGCTGCGCGGCGTTGCCGTCGAGCGGGTGTCGTCGTTCCTCGAGCTGTGGCCGCCGTTGCAGGCGCGCTGGCGGCCCCGCTGCGAGAGCAAGGCGGCCGCCGACCTCCTCGACGGCCGCATCCACCTCACCGGCAAGGTCGATCTCGCGGTGGGCGTGGCCGAGGGGATGCGTGCTGGCAAGGTCCTCGTCGACCTGAAGACGGGCGGGTTCAGCCCCAGCCATCTCGACGACCTGCGGTTCTACGCGCTCGTCGAGACCCTGAAGGTCGGGGTGCCGCCTCGGCGGGTCGCCACCCACTACCTCGACACCGGCAAGCTCGTACCCGAAGACGTCACCGAGGCGACGCTCGCGTCGGCGCTGCGGCGGGTCACCGACGGCGTGCGACGCTGGCTCGAGCTGCGTGGCCCGGCCGCCAAGCCGCTCCTCAAGCCGGGCGCCGCCTGCCGGTGGTGCCCGGTCCTCGACCGCTGCGAGGAGGGACGTGCAATGGTCCACGAGCACACCTGAGCGCACCCGCCTCCGAGAGGGAGGCGAACACCTCGGGGGTAGGCTCGCCACCCGTGCCCCCGGCCGACCGCAGCCGTCCTGCGAAGCGCGCGACGAACCCGGCTCGCACCACCGCGACGCGGCCGCGGCCGCGGTCCGTCGCCACCCCGCCCGCGACCACGCGCGCCCTGGTTCCGCTCCCGAAGCCCGAGCCCGAGGGTCCCCTCGACGAACCGCGCCTCGGCGACGTCGACGAATGGGGCCGCTCCGAGTCGATGCGCGAGCTGGCCCGACGCCTCTACGACCCGCTCTACCGCCACTGGTTCCGGGTCGAGTGGGAGGGCCTCGACAAGATCCCGACCGACGGCGGTGCGCTGCTGGTGGCAAACCACGCCGGCGCCATCCCCTCCGACGCACCGGCGATCATGCACGGCATCGAGACCGAGCTGCACCGCCCGGTGTACGGCCTCGCCGAGTACATCTTCCGGGAGCTCCCGGTGATCGGCACGCTGTGGTCACGGGCCGGTGGCGTCACCGCGCAGCCCGACAACGCGTACCGGTTGCTGCGCGAGCAGCACCAACTCGTGCTCGTGTTCCCGGAAGGCACCAAGGGCCCATCGAAGCCCTACCGCGAGAGGTACCGGTTGCGGCGTTTCGGTCGTGGCGGCTTCGTGGAGATCGCGATGCGCTCCGGCGTGCCGATCGTGCCGATCGCCGTGGTCGGTGCCGAGGAGTCGATGCCGATCCTGTTCCGCATCCCGCAGCTCGCGAAGGTCCTCGGCGTCCCCTACGTGCCGGTCACCGCCAACATGCTCGCGCTCGGGCCGCTCGGGTTGATCGCGTACTTCCCGGCGAAGTTCAAGCTCCGGGTGCTCGACCCGATCCGCTTCGACGTCCCACCGGACCAGCCGCGCTACTCGCGCAGCCGCGTGATGGACGAGGCCGAGGCGATCCGCGAGAAGATCCAGAACACGCTCTACGACATGCTGCGTCAGCGCAAGTCGGTCTGGTTCGGGTAGGCGGAGCAGCGCAGCGTGGGTTCACGCGTTCTCGTCACCGGGTTGGGCACGTTCTGGGGTGGACGGCTCGCGCAGGCGCTCGAGCAGCGCGACGACGTCGACGTCATCGTTGGCCTCGATCGTGAGGAACCGACCGTCGAGCTGCAGCGGACCGAGTACGTCCGCAGCGACGAGAACTACTCGATCCTGTCCAGGATCGTGAAGGCGACACGGGTCGACACGATCGTCCACACCTTCCTGGTCGTGGACTCGACGATGATGCGCTCGCGCACGATGCACGAGATCAACGTCATCGGCACGATGAACCTGTTCGCTGCCGCGTCGGCTCCCGGCAGCACGGTCCGCAACGTCGTGGTGAAGTCCTCGACGCTGGTCTACGGCAGCAGCGCGCAGGACCCGACGTGGTTCAAGGAGGAGACGCCCCGCACGTCGCCGCCGCGCACACCAGTGGAGCGCAGCCTGATCGGCGTCGAGGGATACGTGCGCGACTTCGCCGAGGACAACCCGCACGTCAACGTGACGCTGCTGCGGTTCTCGAACGTGCTCGGACCCGACATCGTCACTCCCATCGCGAAGGCCCTCGAGCTGCCGGTGGTGCCGGCGCTGTTCGGTTTCGACCCGCGGCTGCAGTTCGTGCACGAGGACGACGTCGTGCGATCGATCCTGTTCGTGCTCGACCGCGAACTGCCGGGCCTCTACAACGTCGCCGGTGACGGGCTGGTGCCGTGGTCGGAGATCGCCGCGATCTGCGGCAAGCGCACCTGGCCGCTGCCCCCGGTCGGGATGTCGTTCCTGGCCGCCCCGCTGCGCCGGCTGGGTGTGGACCTGCCACCCGAGCTGCTGGCGCTGCTGAAGTACGGGCGCGGGGTCGACAACCGGCGGTTCAAGCGAGCCGGGTTCCGTTATCAGTACACGACGGCGGGCACCGTGCAGACCTTCGCGGAAGCGATGCGGCTGCGGCGCACCGTCGGCGACCACGCGCCCGCGTATCACTATGAACGCGACGTCGAGCAGTTCTTCCGGCACTCGCCGGCTGTCATCCGCGAACACGAGGAGCAACCGTGAGCCAGGTCCGGCTGGACATCACCGACGGCGTCGCCACCGTGACGCTCGACGATCCCGATCGTCGCAACGCGCTGAACCTGCCGATGGTCGACGAGATCGTCGACGCGTTCGACCGCATCGAAGCCGACGAGTCGATCGGCGCGGTCGTGGTCACCGGAACGCCCCCGGCGTTCTGCGCAGGCGCGGACCTCGGGCACCTCGGCAGCTCACAACGGGCAGGGCTGCGCAGCGTCTACGAGGGTTTCATGCGCGTGGCCCGATGCTCGCTGCCGACGATCGCCGCGGTGAACGGTGCCGCGGTCGGCGCGGGGATGAACCTCGCGCTGGCGGCCGACGTGCGGCTGGCAGCCCGTCGCGCCAAGTTCGACACGCGGTTCCTGCAGCTCGGCTTGCACCCCGGAGGCGGGCACACGTGGATGTTCCGGCGCATAGCCGGCCCGCAGGCGGTTGCCGCGACGGTGCTGTTCTGCGAGGTGCTCGACGGCGAGGCCGCCGAACGGGTCGGGTTGGTGTGGCGGTGCGTCGACGACGATGCGCTCGCGGCCACCGCGCACGAGCTCGCGTCCCGCGCTGCCGCCGCGCCCCGCGAGCTCGCGATCCGTACGAAGGCGACGATCGCGGCGATGGCCAGCATCGAGGACCACGAGACTGCGCTCGAGCGCGAGCTGGAGCCGCAGCTCTGGTCGGTGGCACAGCCTGCGTTCCGGGAGCGGCTCGCCGCGTTGCAAGCGAGGATCAGCAAGTCGAAGTGACGTGACGGCCGTCTCGGACGGTCAGTCGACCCAGCGCCGGAGCAGCTCCTCGCGCCGCTCCTCCCACTCCTCGGCGGTGATCGCGTATCGCACGTGGTCCTCCCACACGCCGTTGATCTCGAGGTAGCGCTGTGCGATCCCCTCGTCGCGGATGCCGAGCTTCTCGACCACGCGCCGGCTCGGTGCATTGCGCGGGATGATCGAGATCTGGATCCGGTGCAGGTGCAGCTCCTCGAATGCGAATCGAGCGAGCACGACAAGTGATTCCGGCATGTAGCCGTTGCCCGCCTGCTTCTCGTCGATCCAGTAGCCGACGTATGCGTTCTGGAACGGACCACGTTGCACCGCGGTCAGGTTGATCTCCCCCGCGAACTCCCCGTCGACGAAGATCCCGAAGCCGTAGCCGGTGCCGAGCTGGCGCTCTCGCTGACGCGCGCTGCAGCGCACCGCGAACGCGTCGCGGTCTTCCACGACATCGGGTTGGCCCGGCACCCGCTGCGCCTCCCATTTGGTCAGCCAGTCCACGTTGCGGCGCCGCACCTCGCGCCACGCCGGGAAATCCGATACGACGAGGGGGCGCAGCATCACCCGGCGCCCGAACAGGGGGTTCATCGATCGAGCACCTCGGCGAGCGCGCCGAGCAGCAGCGTGACGTTGCGCGGCCGCGCCGTGTGGCCCATGCAGCCGATGCGCCACATCTTGCCGGAATAGGCGCCGAGCCCGCCGCCGACCTCGATGCCGTACCGGTCGAGCAGCATCGCCCGCAACGCCGCCTCGTCGGCGACACCCGCCGGCACCAGCGCGGTGGTGAGCTCGGGGAGCCGGTGGGACTCCTCGGCGAACAGCGTGAACCCGAGCTTGCCGAGCCCCTCCTGGAGCAGCCGGCCGCATTCGGCGTGACGGGCCCACGCCGCCTCGAGCCCTTCTTCGAGCAACGCACCGAGCCCGGCGTGCAGCGCGGCGACCATCGCCGTCGGCGCGGTGTGGTGGTAGGCGCGACCCGACCCGGAGTCGAGCGCGTACTTGGCGATCATGCGCAGGTCGAGGTACCAGCTCTGGCTCCGCTCGACGAATCGTTCGATGGCGCGGTCGCTGACCGTCAGCGGCGCGAGCCCGGGCGGCACACCCAGGCACTTCTGGGTTCCGCTGTACGCGATGTCGATGCCCCACGCATCGACCTCGACCGGGATGCCGCCGAGCGACGTGACGCAGTCGACCACGACGAGCGCGTCGCCCTTCTCACGGCCGAGCACCTCGACGTCGTTGCGAACGCCGGTCGACGTCTCGGCATGGACGACCGCGATGACCTTCGGCGCGGGATGCGCCTGGAGGAGCTGCTGCGGGTCGATGGGGTGACCCCACTCCTGCTCGACCCGCACGACCTGTGCGCCACAGCGCGCCGCCACGTCGCACATCCGCGCGCCGAACACCCCGTTGACCCCGATGACGGCAACGTCGCCGGGACCGAGCACGTTGACGAACGCGGCTTCCATCCCCGCCGAGCCGGTGCCGCTCACCGGCAACGTCAACCGGTTGCGCGTCCGGAACACCTGGCGCAATCGCTCGACGGTCTCGTCGAGGATCGTGAGGAACGCAGGGTCGAGGTGACCGAGCAGCGGCTGCGCGAACGCCTCGGCGACCTCCGGGTACGGGTTGCTCGGGCCAGGACCCATGAGCACACGGTCGGGGTGGGGCACGGGTCGAGCCTATGTTGGACCGATGCGGGCTCGCGCCGTGCCGATCGCCGTCGTGATCGGCGTCGCGCTGCTCGCGTGTTCGTCCTGCTCTGCGCCATCGGCCCAACCACCGTCGTCGACCACGACCACCACCGCGCCGACCACCACGACGACGATCGCGCCAACGACCACGACGCTGCCCATCGTCCCCGCGCCGAGCGCGGCCGAGGCCGCGAACGCGTTCATCGCCGCGTGGCGCAACAGCGATCCAGGGGCGGCGGCATCCATCGCGACGCCCGAGGCGATCGACGCGGTATTCCGCGCCGGTGACCCGGGCCGGGTCGAGAACCGCGGCTGCGACACGCCGGTCGAGGGCCCGGTGCTCTGCGTCTACCGCACCGCGGTCGGCGAGGTGCAGGTCCGCGTCCAGCCCCGCTCCGACGGCTGGTTCGTCGACCAGGCGATCGTCAGCGCGGACTGAGCAGCGACAGCACGAGCCCGTCGAGAATGTCGGCTTCCGACACCAGGCACTCGTCGAAGCCGAACGTCCGGAACACCGACACGAGGATGCAGCAGCCGCCGACGATCACATCGGCGCGCGCTTCTTCGAGGCCGGGGTTCGCGATCCGGTCGGCGCGCTTTTCGGTCGCCAGCGTGCGGAAGACGTCCTCGGCCGCAGCGTGGGTCAGCCGAAAGTGGTGGATCCGGTCGCGGTCGTACTCGGCGAGGCCGATCTCGACCGCGGCGACCGTGGTGACCGTCCCGGCGGTGCCGATGAACGTCCGCGCGTCGGCAACGCCCGGCAGCTCACGGCGCACGTCCTCCAGATAGGCCTCGACCATCGACAGCGTGATGCTCAGCTCCTCGGGCCGCGGCGGGTCGTGGTGCAGCTGCTTCTCGGTCAGCCGCACACAGCCGATGTCGACCGACACCACCCCGTCTGCGTCGGTCGTCCCGGTGACGAACTCCGTCGAGCCGCCGCCGATGTCGACCACGAGAAACGGCCCGTCGCGTCGGTCGAGCTCGGCCGTCGCGCCCGCGAAAGTGAGCCGTCCTTCCTGGTCACCCGACAGCAGCTCGGGCCGAGCGCCGACGATCGCTTCCGCCGCGTCGAAGAACTCGTCACGGTTGGCTGCGTCGCGAGCCGCCGACGTTGCCGTGATCCGCACACGTTCGACGCCGAGACCGTCCATCACCGCGCGGTACTCGCGCAGCACCGCGGTCGTGCGGCCGAGCGCCTCGGGTGCGAGCCGGCCGGTGGCGTCGACACCCGCGCCGAGACGGGTGATGCGCATGAGGCGCTCGACGGTGGTGAACCCGCCGGGACCGTCGGGCTCGCCGACCAGCAGGCGGATCGAGTTCGTGCCGCAGTCGATGGCGGCCACCCGCGCCGTCACCGCAGCCGCTCCGCGACCCACCGGCCCACGGGGTCGTCCCCGCCGGCGAGGTACCAGGCGTAGTGCGCGTGCAGGCACTTCACGCCCCGCCGGGTACCCCCGACGCCACCGGACGGGCGGGGGCCGTCGTAGCCGGCGGGGATCGCCGCGTCGCGCTCGCGCGCGTACCGCTCGTGCGCGCGGGCCAGCTCGCGCGCATCCACCGCGGTGGCGGCCGCCTTCACCCCGCCGGCCGCCTCGAGCGCCGCCACCTGCCGGCGCTCACGCTCGCCTACCAGCCAGTAGCGGGTCGGCATCGGTGTGCCGTCGACGATCGGCGGGTTGCGGATGACCACGGGTTCGCCGTCAGCGTCGCGCACCACGACTTCGATCTCGCCCCGTGGCCGCCGGCCGAGCAGCGCGGCGACCCGTTCCACGTCGCCGGTCAACGTCCTGACGCGATGAGCTCGATGCGGTTGCCCGCCGGGTCGCGGGTGAACCCGCGCCCGCCCGTGCCGAACACGTCGTCGGCCATCTGGAAGTCGGCACCCGCATCGGCAAGCCGCATCCGCAACGACGGTAGGTCGTCGACGACGAGCGCGAAATGCGGCTGCGCCGGAACCGGATCGTCGCGCTCGGACAGGTGCAGTTGGTGGCCGTCACCCATGTCGAGCCACACCCCTTCCCGTCCGTTGTCGGGCCGCTCGATCATCGTGAAGCCGAACACGTCGCGATAGAAGCTCGCGATCGCGATGCTGCGACCGCGCGGCACGTTGACGTTGACGTGGTGGAGCACCGCCATCGTCAATTCCTCCGGCGGCGGACCAGGACGCGGATGAGCCAGCCGATCGCGACCAGGACCAGCAGCGGCGCCACCCGCTTCGCGACGGGCGCGCCTGCGGTCTGGATGAGGTCGACCGGCTCCGCCTCCGGATGGTCGACCGTCCGCACCCCTCGATCCTCCCCGCTCGCGTCGCCGCCAGCGGCCGCTTCGCTCGCCTCGCTCGGTTCGCTCGCCGCGTCGCCGGCGCTGGTGCCCGCCGCGGCGCCGCTGAGGACGTTCGCCTCCAGGCATTCGACGAACTGGTCGAGCAGCTTGGCGCTCACGTCGGCGAGCACGCCGCGCCCGAACTGGGCCACCTTGCCGGTGACGGTCAGGTCGGTGACGACGTTGACACGGGTGCCGTCGCCATCGGGCGTGAGCGTCGCGGTGATGGTCGCGCTCGCGTTGCCCTGGCCTCGGGTGTCGCGGCCCTCGGCCTTCAGCACGGCGCGGTGCTTGTCGGCGTCCTGCTCGATGAACGTTGCCTTGCCCTTGTACTGCGCGGTGATCGGGCCGACCTTGACCTTCACGATCCCGCGGTACTCGTCACCTTCGATCTCCTGAAGCTGCGCGCCCGGCATGCAGGGCGCGATCCGCTCGACGTCCGTGAGCACGTCCCAGGCGGTCGCAGGGGGGATGGCCACGCGGAAGTCGTTGGTCAGCTCCATCGATCGAGGTCCTCCCGGGTGTCGATGTCGATCGGTTCCCCAGGGCACGGTACTTCGGCCACGAGGTCGGGTCGGTCGCGGAACAGCGCCCGCGCTCCCTCGTCGCCCGTCGCCGGCAGCAGCGGCCACACCTCGGCCGCCAGCCGTACCGGCGGCCGGCGGTGGCCGGCGAACACCGCAGTGGCGATCGGCCGCTCGCGGGACGCGGCAACCGACCGCCACGCCTCGACCGGCACGAGCGGCTGGTCGGCCAGCCCGACGACGATCGCGTCGTGGCCCGCAGCCCGTGCCGTCGCCACCGCGGCCTGCAGCGACGACGCCTGGCCACTCGCCCAGTTGGGGTTGCGAACAGCGCGCGCCCCCGCCGGCACCGCGATGTCGACGGCGCCGACGACGACGAGCGTCTCGTCGAGCCCAGCGGCGAGCGCGGTGTCGATCGCCCACGACGCGAGCGGCCGGCCCCGGAACGGTGCGAGCAGCTTGTGGTCCGTGCCGTCGAAGCGCGCACCGGCGCCCGCGGCCAGCACCACCGCGGCGACGGTCACGTCAGTGGATCGGCCCGGAGGCCTCGCGCAGCGGCACCGCCCGGCCGGCCCGGCCCGTGCGAAGGGCGATGATCTCGGCGCAGATCGAGATCGCCGTCTCCTCCGGCGTGCGGGCACCGATGTCGAGCCCGATGGGAGCCATCAGGCGCGCCAGCCGCTCGTCATCGACCCCTTCGGCTCGCAGCCGGGCGACACGGTCGGCATGCGTGCGCCGCGAGCCCATGGCGCCGAGGTAGCCGACCTTCGTGTCGAGCGCGGCGATGATCGCGGGAACGTCGAACTTTGCGTCGTGGGTCAACACGCACACCGCGTCGCGCGGACCGAGCGACGCGCCGACCGCCGCGAGATGCCGGTCGGGCCAGTCGACCACGACCTCGTCGGCCATCGGGAAGCGCCGGCGCGTCGCGAACACCTCGCGCGCGTCGCACACCGTGACGTGATAGCCGAGCACCTTTGCGATGCGTGCGAGCGCGGCGGTGAAATCGACCGCTCCGAAGATGATCATTCGCGGCGGTGGCGCGAACGACTCGACGAACACGGAGACTGCGTGCTCACGGGCTTCGCCGTGCTCGCCGTAGTGGCGCACACCGGTGATGCCCGCGGCCAGCTCGCCGGCCGCGTCGCGCACGACCACACGGTCCAGGTCGGGATCGCCGAGCGACCCGATCGAGCGGCCGTCCTGTTCGACGAGCAGCTTCGCGCCGCGGTGCGGGCCTTCGATCACCGTCGCCAGCGCGACGGGATCGCCGGCGCGCAGCGCTTCCGCGAGCCGTTCGTAGATCACGGCTCACCCACCCGCGCCGCGAGCGCTTCGAGCGCAGCCAGCGAATGGCCCTCGACGAAGTCGTCGACGTAGGGCAGCGCGGCGGCCATGCCACGTGCCAATGGCTCGTAACCCTCGGTGGCCTTGAGCGGGTTCACCCACACGACCCGGTGCGCGACCCGCCGCAGCCGCGCCATCTGCTCGGCGAGCTGGTCCGGGTCGCCCCGATCCCAACCGTCGGAGAGGATCACGGCCACCGCCCCCCGGGCGAGCCCGCGCACGCCCCAGTCGTCGTTGAAGGTCCGCAACCCGGCGCCGAGACGGGTACCGCCGGACCAGTCGGCTGCCGCAGCCGCCGCGGCGCGCAGCGCCTCGTCCGGGTCTCGCGAGCTGAGTGCGCGCGTGAGGCGGGTGAGGCGGGTGCCGAGCGCGAACACCTCGACACGACCACGGCGGCGCCGGCTCACCGCGGCGTGCGCGAACCGGGCGAGCGCACGCGCGTACGGGTCCATCGAACCGCTCACGTCGAGCAGGAGCACGAGCGGGCGCGGCTTGGCCGCCGGGGCGCGACGGCTCGGCGCGACCAGCTCGCCGCCGGCGCGAACCGACCGGCGGATCGTGGCGCGCACGTCGGGACGCGTGCTGCGCCGGTTCCCACCGACAGGTCGCAGGCGGCGGGAGCGGCGCAACGCGGCCGCCCAGCGCACGTCGTCCATCAACCGGTGGGCCTCGGCCAGCTCGCTGTCCGTGCACGCCGCGAAGTCCTTGTGGCGCAGCACCTCGATGTCGCTCGCCCGCACGACGAGGGTGGGGCGGCCCTCGCGCTCGTCGGGTGGGGGCTCACCGGGGCCGGCGGCGTCGGCATCGGGATCCTCGACCGCGAGGTCGAACGCGACCGGCTCGACCGGAAGGTTCTCGTCGCGCCCACCGTCGCGACCCCAGTAGGACGCGAACACGTGGTCGTAGGTGGCGACGTCGTCCACGTCGCGCACCAGGGTCGCCCGTCCGGCCCAGTAGATCTCCTGCCGCGACAGCGCGTCGATCAGCGACAGCGCTTGCACGTACAGCAGCGTCGAGCCCACCGCGACGTCGATGCCTGCGTCGCGCAGCCGGCGGGTGAACCCGACGGCGTGGGCGTCGGGCCGAAGCGGCGTCGCGGCAGCCGGTGCGCGCTCAGCCGCCACCGGTGGCCTCCGCGACGAGGCCGGCGATGCCTTCGCGCCGGACCCGTTGCTGGTCCTCGCGGTACTTCACGATCGTGCCGAGCGTCGCCTCGAACGATGCCTCGTCGAGCGCGTCACGACCGAGGAGGGCGAGCGCGTCGGCCCAGTCGATCGTCTCGGCCACCCCCGGCGGCTTGTAGAGCCCGAGCCGGCGTATGGCCGCGGTCGCGGCGGCGACGTGGCGGGCGAGCTGCTCGCTGGCGCGCGGCGCGCGGAGCCGCACGATCGCCACCTCGCGCTCGAAGTCGGGGTGCTCGACCCAGTGGTACAGGCATCGCCGCTTGAGTGCGTCGTGCACGTCGCGGGTGCGGTTCGAGGTGATGATGACCACCGGCGCCTTTTCGGCGCGGAACGTGCCGAGCTCGGGAACGGTCACCGCGTAGTCGGCGAGGATCTCGAGCAGGAACGCCTCGAACTCGTCGTCGGCACGGTCGATCTCGTCGACGAGCAGCACCGGCGGTGCCCCGCCCTCGCTCGCGCCCGAGATCGCCCGCAGCAGCGGGCGGCGCACGAGAAACCGCTCCGAGTACAGCTCGTCCTCCACGTCGTCACCGGCGCGGTGGGTCGCCTCCAGGGTGCGCACGTGCAGCAGCTGGCGGGCGTAGTCCCACTCGTACACCGCCTGCGCGATGTCGATGCCCTCGTAGCACTGCAACCGGACCAGCTCGCCGCCGGTCCACGCCGCGAGCACGTTCGCCACCTCGGTCTTGCCGACACCGGCTTCGCCTTCGAGCAGCAGCGGCCGGTGCAGCCGCAGGGCGAGGAAGATGACGGTGGCCAGGCCCTCGTCGGCCAGGTAGTGGTGCGCGGCGAGCGCGGCGCGCACGTCGTCAACCGACTCGATGACCATGCACCCGAGCCTAGAGTCGCCAGGCGTGAATCTCGGGATCGAAGGTCGCACCGCCGCGGTCGCCGCCGGTTCCGCAGGCCTCGGCCTCGCCAGCGCGCAAGCCCTCGCGGCCGAAGGCGTGCGGGTCGCGATCTGCGGGCGCGACCGAGCCAGGGTGAACGACGCGGTCGCGCGGATCGGCAACGGCGCGGTGCCCCTCGTTGCCGATGTCGGCACGACCGCGGGCGCGACCGGGTTCGTGCACGAGGCCGCCGAGGCACTGGGCCGCATCGACATCCTGGTGACCAACGCCGGTGGCCCGCCGCCGGGAACCTTCGCGTCGACCGACCTCGACGCGTACGAGCCGGCACTGGCACTGAACCTCCTGTCGGTGGTGGCGATGTGCAAGGCGGCGGTGCCACCGATGCAGGAGCGGCGTTGGGGGCGGGTCGTCGCGATCACGTCGATCGCGGTGCGCCAGCCGATCGAGACGCTGATCTTGTCGAACACGGCACGCACCGGCGCGACCGGCTTCCTGAAGACCCTCGCCCGCGAAGTCGCACGCGACGGCGTCACCGTGAACTCCGTGCAGCCCGGGCTCCATGCGACCGACCGGCTCAAGGCGCTCTACGGCGGCGAGGTCGAGGCGGCGGCGCGGGGCATCCCGGCCGGTGCAGTGGGTGAGCCCGCCGACTTCGGCGCCATCGTCGCGTTCGTGTGCTCGCAGCACGCGAAGTACCTCACTGGGGCTGCGATCCACGTCGATGGGGGCGCGTACGCGGCGTTGCAGTGAGCTCCGCCGTCAGTCGAGTGCGTGACGGCGGAACTGGCGCATCCCCACGTCGAGCACCCAGTCGTGGCCGAACTGCGCGACGGGCCGGGCAACAGCCGCGATCGTGCGCAGCACGCCGCTCGCCGGCGTCAACGACGACACCAGGCGGACGTCGCAGCCTCCAGGCCGGCCGTCGCACGCGGCGCGGTCGGTGACCTCGAGCCACGCGTCGCCTTCGATCTCCCCGGCGATCGTCGCGACGGCCCGCACGCCGGGCACCACCTCGTCGATCGTCACGGTGAACCGCAGCGCGTACGGCAGCGGCGGCTGCACCACGCACGTCCAGGTGTCGCCGGCGACGAGGCCGCGTGCGTCGAGCTGGCGCAGCCACGGCCACCACCGGCGGTACGCATCCGTCGACTCGATCGCCGACCAGAACGCGTCGCGGTCGACGTCGAAGGCGTACTGCCGGTCCGACCGGACGAGCATCCCGACAGGTTTGCAGGCGAGCGCTCAGCCCGTCATGCGGGGCAGTGCTGCACCTGCACGTCGGGCTGGCCGGTCGGGGCGGCAGGATCGGGCGCCGGCTGGCCCGCGAAGCGGTCGTTGATCCAGCGCACCATGTCGGGCAAGGACGGCCCGATGACGCCCGCATGGCTCTGGCCGGGGTAGATCCAGCGCTGCTCGACCTGGCCGATCTTGCACAGCTCGTCGAACAGCAACTGGGTCGACACGACCGGTATCTGCTCGTCGCTGCCGCCTTGGATGATCAGCAACGGCTCGCGCGCGGCCGAGCTGAACTGCCCGGGGTCGTTGTCCTTCAGCAGCTTCGCCCACGCAGGCACGGTGTTCGGGTCGGCCTTCACGAGATCCGCGGTGTCGACGTCGGCGGTCCGCTTGGCCAGCGCGCCGGCGCAGTCCTCGTCGACGATGGGCAGCAGGTCGAGTCCGGCCTGCGTGAGCACCTGGTCGAGCGGTGCCGCGGCGTCGCCGACTCCCGCGTTGAACCCAGCCGCGGCCATCAGCAGGTAGTACTTGAACGGGCTCCGCTGCAGCGCGGTGTAGATCAACCCGAGCTGCGAAGGCGGCGCGCCGGCGACGACACCGACGAGATGCAGCTCCGGCGCCCATGTGTCCGCGATGTGCAGTGCGAACATCGCCGCGTGCCCGCCCTGCGAGTGGCCCCACACGAGGTAGCGGTCGCTCGCGTGGACGTCGGCCAGCTTGCGCGCGGCGCGCACGATGTCGATGGTGCCGCGCGCCTCGCTCTCACCGACGATGTACGGATGACGGCCGGGCGTGCCGAGACCTTCGTAGTCGGTGCCAACCACGACATAGCCGGCGTCGAGCAGGACGTTCGCCAGCGACGCATAGTCATCTGGGGTGAGCGAGGGTGCGCACGTGTCCGCGATTCCCGTGGTTCCGTGCGCCCACGTGATCACGGGATAGCCGCCGTCGGGTGGTGGCGTGTTCGGCACCGCGATCAACCCGGTCACGGGGATGTCGCGGTCCTGCAACGAACGGGAGTGGTACATCACCCGCAGCAAGGATCCGTGCAGCCCCTTCGACGGGACGGTCTCGGTCTTGATCACGTCGCCGGGCTCGCCCGCAGGGAGCGGGTCGGGCACGCCGTAGAAGGCGGGGAGCCCCGCGGGCGGAGCGATGGTAGCCGCGGGTCCCGACGACGCCGATGCAGCGCTCGCCGCGGACGCGCCCGCGCTGGGCTTGCCGCCGGACGAGCACGCCACCAGAAGCACTGCAGCCACCACGACCCCTGCGACACGCAGCCGGCTCATCTCCGCCTCCTCGGCCCGGAACGGCGCAGCCTACGCAGGAAGGGGACCCCGCCGCGTTGAACATCTCGGTGGGCGGGGTGGGGCTACGGCCAGGAGGCGGTCATGCCCACTGCTGACTACAACCCCGTGTTCGTGCACCTCGAGGGCGACATCGACCTCGGCGCCGCCGGCGAGCTCCTCCGTCGGCTGACGATCGCGACCGGTTTGTCGGAAGATGTCGTGATCGACCTGCGGGACGTGACGTTCCTCGACTCGAGCGGCGTCGGCATTCTGGCCCAGGCCGTGCGCCTCGGCGCGACGCTCGTGGTCGACGAGGCGCCGCCCAACGTGCGGCGCATCGTCGAGATCTCGGGGCTCATCGAACCGGTCAGCTGACGGTTTCACTGCTGGTAGTGCTCGACCGTGTCCGGGTCGCGCAGGGTCTCCTCTTCGGGATCGCCTCCGGCGCGGCGGCGGGCGCGACGCCGGCGCAGCAGGTCCCATAGCTGGTCGATGCGCACCTCGACGTGACTGAGGCGCGCCTGTTCCTCGTCCGACAGACCGCGGTCCGACGCGTGCTCATGCAACTCACGCTCCTCGGCGACGAGCTCGTCGATCTCCTTGATCAGCTCCTGGTCGGTCACAGACCCCTCCTTCCCCGTTCCGGCGGCCTTCGACCGCCCTCGCTCATTCGACGAGCCGTTGCAGCCCGCGGATCGAGAACCACCCGAGCAGCACCGTGAGCACCGCGAGCGCCAGCAGCCCGCCGTAGGTGTCGTGCCACGTGACGCCGCCCGGCAGGAAACCCTCGCGGGACAGCCGCAGGATGTTGCTGACCGGGTTCAACCGCGCCAGCGGGTGCACCCAGCCGCTGATGCGCGCCACCGGCACCTGTGCGGACGACAGGAACATCGCGGCGAAGATCACGACCTGCACGAGCCCGAGCGACCGTTGGGACTTGAAGCGCAGCGCGATCCCCAGCCCCCAGAGCGCGGACACGGTCGCGACACCCTCGCACGCGACGAGCAGCGTCACCATCCCGGCCACACCGTCGGTGAACCGGGCGCCACCGGCGAACGCGGCACCGAGGACGATGAACACGGGCAGCACGGCGCGGACCAGCGCGGCGAGCACCGGGCCGATCAGCAGGGCCCGGCGAGGCGACGGTGCGAGCAGGAAGCGGTCGTAGAAGCCGTCTTCGAGGTCACGCGCGACCGCGAACGCGGTGCCCATGCCGGCGAACGCAGCGCCTTGCACGATCGCGTACGGCGCGACCCAGTTGAGCATGTTGCTCGTGGGCACGATGCCAGCGTCGCCCGACAAGCCGCTGAACGAGCCACTGAACGAAAGCAGGAAGAAGATCGGCATCACGAGGATGGGCACGAACGCGCCCGGTACCCGGAACACGTTCACGATGCTGCGGGTGGCGAGAGCGACGCCGACGAGGAACGACGAGGTGCCGCGGTCGCCCCGCAGATCGCTCGCGGCAGCGGTGACGGCAGTCATGGCGCGACCCGCAACCGCCGGCTCAGCTGCACGGTGGCGAGCGCGATCGCGACCACGGCCAGCACCCCCGACACCGCGATCGCACTCAACGCGCCCCCGAGATCGAACCCACTGACGACCTGCGCGCGCATGCCATCGACCATCCAGCTGATGGGATTGTGCGCCGCGACGGCCCGGTACCAGCCCCGCATGAGCTGAGTCGGGAAGAACGCGGACGAGATGAAGATGATGATGAAGATCAGCGGGAACGAGTTCTGCACCGCTTCCGCGGATCCGGTCCGCAGCCCGATCGCGGCCGCGAGGCCGCCGATGCCGATCGCGAGCACGACGGCGACGACCATCAGCACGACGAGACCGGCGACACCGCCCTCGAGGCGCGAGCCGAACAGCATGAACGCGGCCGCGAACACCGCCGCCTGCAGTGCGCCCATCGCCGCCGAACCGGCGAGGCGGCCGACGAGGATCGCGGGCCGCGCCACCGGCGATGCGAGCAGCCGCTCGAAGAATCCGTTCTCGATGTCGAGCGCGAGGTCGGAGCCGCCGACGACCCCGCCGAACATCACGCCCTGCACGATCGTCGCCGCCATGACGAAGTCGAGGTAGGAGTGCGGCCGGGGCGCAGGCCAGAACGGCGCCTTCGTCGCGATCCCGACCGTCGCGGTGTTCACCGCCGCGATCAGCAGGGGGAAAAGCATCCCCGGCAGGAACACCGTCGGCTGGCGGAACAGCCCGACGATCGACCGGCGGGCGAGCACCATCGCCTGCGCCACCGGCTGGCGGCGGACCGCAACGCGGGCCGAACCGGTACGCACAGCGGGCGCGGTCACGGCGGGGTCGCGGCGACCGCCGGCTCGCCGGTGGACGCGCCTTCGAGCCGGTAGCCGGTCGCTTCCGCGAAGACGTCGTCGAGCGTCGGCGCGTCGAGCTCGAGGTGGGTGACGCTCACGCCCGCGTCGTCGAAGGCGCGCACGACCGCGGTGATCGCGGCCGCGCCGGCTTCGAGGCCGATGGCGAGGACACCGGCTCGCGCGACGCGCTCGGGCCCGAACCGCGCGAGCACCTCCTTCGCCCGCGCCTCGTGCCCCGCGGGAACCTCGACCTTCAGGGTGGGGGCACCGACGGCGGCCTTGAGGTCGGTCGGCCGGCCCTGCCGAACGATCCGGCCGTGGTCGATGATGGCCACCCGCGCCGCCAGCTCGTCGGCTTCCTCGAGGTACTGGGTGGTGAGGAACACGGTGGTCCCGTCACGGTTGAGGTTTCGGACCTCCTCCCACAGGCTCAGCCGGCTCGTCGGGTCGAGCCCGGTGGTCGGCTCGTCGAGGAACAGCACGCGTGGCTCGTGGATCAGCGACATCGCGAGGTCGAGCCGGCGCCGCATCCCGCCCGAGTACGTGCCCACACGGCGCCCCGCGGCCGCGGTCAGCCCGACCCGGTCGAGCAGCTCCGCGCTGCGCCGCTCGGCCGCGGCGCGCGGGATCCCGTGCAGCACGGCTTGGAGGCGCATCAGCTCCGCCCCGGTCATGAGCGGGTCGATGGCCGCGTCCTGCAGCGCGACGCCGATCGAACGGCGAACCATCGCGGCCTCGGCAATCACGTCGAAGCCGGCGACGCGGGCGCGGCCACCGGTCGGGCGCAGCAAGGTCGTGAGCATGCGCACGGTGGTGGACTTGCCGGCGCCGTTGGGACCCAGGAAGCCGAACACCTCCCCCGGCTCGACGACGATGTCGACGCCGTCAACCGCTCGCAGCGTCCCGAACTCGCGAACGAGCCCTTCCGCCTCGATCGGCTTCGGGTCGGTCATGCGTGGGCCGACTGGATGGCGCGCCACACCCGCTCGGGCGTACAGGGCATGTCGACGTGCCGCACGCCGAGGTGGGCAAGGGCATCGCAGACCGCGTTCTGCACCGCGGGCGTCGAGCCGATCGTGCCTGACTCGCCGATGCCCTTCGCCCCGAGTGGGTTGGCGGGCGTCGGCGTCTCCATCGTGACGAGCTCGAAGCTCGGCAGCTCGGCGGCGCTGACGATGCCGTAGTCCGCGAAGTTCGATGTGAGCGGGTTGCCGCCGGCGTCGTAGACGACCTCTTCGAGCAACGCCTGCGCGACACCCTGGGCAATGCCGCCGTGGCGCTGGCCCTCGACGAGCAACGGGTTCACGATCCGTCCCGCGTCGTCACAGGTGACCATACGGCGCAGCACGACCTGGCCGGTCTCGGTGTCGACCTCCACCACCGCGATGTGCGCGCCGAACGGGAACGTGGTGGACGACGCCTGGAAGTCGGTCTGGCCGCACAGGCCGGTACCGGTGTCGTCGCGCTCGATGGCCGCGGTCGCGACGTCGGCCCACGTCCGGGCGACGGCCGGTGTGCCGGCGACGTGGAACGAGGCGGTCGTGGTGTCGAGCACGACGTCGTCGACGCTCGCCTCGAGCAGCTCGGCCGCGATGCGCTTCGCTTTGTCGATCACGATCTCGGTCGCCTGCAGGACGGCCGAGCCGCCGAGCTGCAACGACCGCGAACCCATCGTGCCTTCACCCTTCTCGACTCGGTCGGTATCACCCCACACGACCTCGACGTCGTCGAGGGGGATCCCGGTTGCGTCGTGGACGATCATCGCGAACGCGGTCGCATGCCCTTGGCCGTGCGGCGACGAGCCCGTGTAGACGGTGGCGCGCCCGTCGGGATGGACCTCGATGTTGGCGTGCTCGAAGCCCGCAGTCGGCCCCGCGGTGACCTCCACGTACACGGACAGGCCGATCCCGAGCTGCACCGGGTCGCCGGCGTCACGCCGGCGCTGTTGCTCGGCGCGCAGCTCGGTGTAGCCCGCGGCCTCGAGCACACGATCGAGCGCGGCCTCGTAGTCGCCGGTGTCGTAGGACGTGTCGACCGCGGTGGTGACCGGCGCCTCGAACGACGGCCACAGGTTGCGGCGCCGGACGTCCGCGGGGTCCATACCGATCTCGCTTGCGAACAGATCCATCGCCCGCTCGACGGCGGCGGCCGCCTCGGGCCGGCCCGCGCCGCGATAGGCGACCACCGGTGTGGTGTTCGTTACGACCGCCTTGCTGTTGAACTCGACCTTCGGCGTGCGGTACACGCCCGGAGCCATCACCCGCGTCATGAACGGCAGCACGGCACCGATCGCGGGATACGCGCCCGCGTCCTGGAGCACGGTCAGCCGGTAGGCGAGCACGTCACCGGCCCGCGTACCGCCGATCTCGATCTCCTGCAGCTGGGCGCGGCCGTGGCCCATGCCGAGCATGTTCTCGGTGCGGGTCTCGTGCCAGCGCACCGGCCGGTCGATCCGCTTGGCGAGCCATGGCAGCAGCATCTCTTCGGGGTAGCCGCCGACCTTCGCGCCGAACCCGCCGCCGACATCAGGTGCGACGACGTGCACGGCCGCGTTGTCGAGCCCGTAGAGGCCGGCCAGCGCGTTGCGCACGCCATGCGCGTGCTGCGTGGACAGCCAGAGGTGCAGCCGCCCATCGCTCGACCATGCCGCGGCCGCGCCACGCGGTTCGAGCGGCGCGGCGGCGACGCGCTGGTTCACCATGCGCTGCCGCACGACGACCTCGCACCCGTCGAACAGTTCGTCGGTCCGCCCGAAGGCGAGCTCGAGCGCGGTGTTCGTCCCCGCGTCGGGGAACAGCAACAGCTCGTCGCGCGCCGCCTCCACGGGATCGACGACCGCGTCGAGCGGTTCGTAGTCGACGATCACCTGCTCGGCCGCGTCGATTCCGTGCTCGGGAAGCTCGGCCAGCACGACTGCGATCGGTTCGCCCACGAACCGGACCCGATCGGCCGCGAGGATCGGTCGCGCCATCGCCGGGTTGAGCATCGGCATCGCTGGCGGCAGCGGACCGATGTCGAGATCGGCGGCCGTGAACACCGCCACGACACCGGGCGCGCCCCGTGCGTCGTCGACGTCAACGGTGAAGGTGGCGTGCGGCATCGTCGAGCGCACGTAGGTTGCGTAGAGCGCGCCGTCGAGCAGCGGGTCGGTGAGGTCGGCGACGTAGGTGCCACCAACGGTGAGGAACCGGCGGTCTTCGAGCCGGGGAACACGCGTCCCGAGAATGCTCATCGAACCGACCCGCCCTCGCGTAGCTGTCTCATGGGCCGTTGAGACTACCGGCACCCCTGTCGCGCGCGGGCAGTCGCTGTCGAGGCGGATCAGCCCTATCGCGGCGGATCAGCCCTGCGGCGAGGCGGGTGGCGCGCCGGCCGCGGGGTCGAGCTTCGCCGCGAGGCCGGTGAACGGCCACACGGGCGGCAACTCGATCGGTGCCGGGGGCGCGGGCAGGATCGCAAACGCCTGCTCACCGGGGCGAACGAGGTTGTAGCGCTCGCGGGCGAGCCGCTCGATCTCCGCGTCCGTGTTGAGCTGGGACGCCTCGTCACTCAGGCGTTCGTTCTGCGCCCGCAGCACGTCGATCTGCTGCTGGGCTCGGTGCAGCGACGCGCGCTGGGTGAGGTACGTGCGGGTGGGATAGACGCCGATGAACAGGATCCCGACGACGGTGATCGACGTGAGCAGCATCCAGGCGGCGCGCCGAGTCGGCCGTCGCCGGCGCCGGGTCATGACCGCGCACCACCACGTGCCAGCGCGCCAGGGCCGCGGAATGCCGCCGCCTCACCGAGGACCTCCTCGATGCGGAGCAACTGGTTGTACTTGGCGACGCGGTCCGACCGGGCTGGCGCGCCGGTCTTGATCTGGCCGCAGTTCGTGGCAACCGCGAGGTCGGCGATGGTCGTGTCCTCCGTCTCGCCCGACCGGTGCGACATGACCGCGGTGTAGCCGGACGACATCGCGAGCGACACCGTGTCGAGGGTCTCGGACAGCGACCCGATCTGGTTCACCTTGACCAGGATCGAGTTCGCGACGCCAGCCTCGATCCCCCGCGCCAGCCGCTTCACGTTGGTGACGAACAGGTCGTCGCCGACGAGCTGCACGCGCGACCCGAGCCCATCGGTGAGCGCTTGCCAGCCGTCCCAGTCGTCCTCGGCGACACCATCTTCGATCGACACGATCGGGTACCGGTCCACGAGCCCCGCGAGATAGGCGGCCATGCCCTCGGACGACAGCCGGCGCGCGCCTTCACCGGCAAGGACGTACTCGCCGGTCGACGCGTCGAAGAACTCGGACGCCGCGCAGTCGAGTGCGATCGCGATGTCCTCACCGGGTGTGAAGCCGGCGGCGTCGATCGCTTCGACCAGCACCTGGAGGCCTTCCTCGTTCGAGCCGAGATCGGGCGCGAAACCGCCTTCGTCGCCGAGCGCGGTCGACAGCCCGCGGTCGTGCAGGCGCTTACGGAGCACGTGGTAGGTCTCCGCACCCCAACGCAGCGCCTCCGCGAACGACGCCGCGCCGACCGGCATGATCATGAACTCCTGCAGGTCGATGTTGTTGTCCGCGTGCGCGCCACCGTTGACGACGTTCATCATCGGGACCGGCAACACGTGCGCGTTCGTGCCGCCCACGTAGCGGAACAGCGGCAACTCGAGCTCGTCGGCCGCCGCTTTCGCGACCGCGAGTGACACGCCGAGGATCGCGTTCGCGCCGAGCCGGCTCTTGTTGTCGGTGCCGTCGAGGTCGATCATCGCGGCGTCGACACCGCGCTGGTCGAGCGCCTCCATGCCTACGAGCGCGCCGGCGAGGTCGTCGACGACGTGGCCGACCGCGGCGAGCACACCCTTGCCGCCGTAGCGCTCGCCGCCGTCGCGCAGCTCGACCGCCTCGAACCGCCCGGTCGACGCGCCCGACGGGACGATGGCCCTGCCCCGCGCGCCGCTGTCGAGGAGCACCTCGACCTCGACGGTCGGGTTGCCGCGGGAGTCGAGGACCTCCCGCGCCAGGATCTGGTCGATGCCGGACATTGCGGTCGCGCTCCGTGCTCGGGGCTGTTGCTGCTGTTGACAGTGTGGGCAACGTTACTCCTGGTTCTGGCCGAGGACGGTCAACGACCACGTGCCGTACGCTGGTCGACCGATGGGGGTGCGCATCGGGCGGCACACGGCAGAACGGATCGCCGCTGCCGGACGCTCGTTCGCGCTCCAGGTCCAGAACGCGTCGGATCTCGGGGCCGCGATCAGCGCCCTCAAGCTCGCCCGCGTCGACATCGTCGGCCTGATCGGCGGCCAGGGCGGCCCCGCCGGCCGGGAAGCGTCCCCCGCCGTCGACCGGCCCTCGGTGTCACCGGTCGTGAACGCGCCTGGCGGGCCGCTGCTCCTCGTCGAGCACCTCGAGGCCGGCGCAGACATCCGGGCGGCGATCCCCGAGGTCGTCGCCCGCCGGCTGGAACGGACTTCGATCGAGTCGGCCACGATCGAGGCGCCCGCCGTCGGCGGAGCGCTCGACGCGCTCGACACCGTGCCCCACGCGGTGGTCCTGCGGCTGTTCCCGGTGCCCCGTGGCGCGGCGACGGCGCTGCCGCCGGACTGGCTCGACATCGCCGCCGAGTGGGTGGCGGGCGACGGCGACAGCGAGCCGATCGGCGTGCGCATCCTCGGCGTCGAGTTCGAAGTCGACAGCATGGACCTCAGCGCGGTCGTGCACGAATGTGGCTTGGCTCGCGCGTGGTGCGACGCGGTCATCGGCATGCTGCACGACCGCGTGCGTACCGCCAGCCTCACGTTCGGGCGGCTCCCGCACCTCGCGCTCGCGGCCGGCGGCCCGCACGTGGACAATGCCGGGTTGCTCGCGCGCTTCGACCTGCTGCAAGAGCTCGCCCGCGAGCTGGCCGCCGACGTCGCATACGCATGCGTCGACTTCGAACCGACCTTCGAAGGGCTCGCGACCGGCCTCAGCCCCGCCGGCTGGCAGAGCCAGGGTGGCGCGTCCCCGAACCTCGTCGCCCGCGAGCTCGTCGACGAGCGGGTGCCCGACGCGTTCCCCTACCAGATCATCGGGCCCGGCCACCTCGCCCGCATGGGCGCGAGCGGCCTGCCGGGCGAGCCGTTGGGCAATGGCCGCTTCGAGGTCATCTTCGACCAGCCTCGCACCTGGCTCGTCACCAACCCCGACCGCGACGACGCGCAGGCCGCCGCGTGGCAGACGCTCGCGCCGCTGCTGGTGACCGACGACGAGGCCGGCGATCTGGTCGCGGCCCGCGCCGCCCGCGGCGAGCAGACCGCGCCAGCCGTGATCGAGGAGGCCGATCTGGCCGGGCTCGACGCGGTACCCGATCTCGACGCGATCGTCCTCGAGCGCCACGCGCACCCTCGTCGCGGCACCCGGCTGTCGCTGCTCGAGCTGGCGAGCTGGTTGAGCCACGCGCCCCACAGCGACACACCCGAGTGCGTCGCGCCGGTGCTCGCAACGTACGCGCGCTGGCTCGCAGCCGGCCTCGACGACGACACGCGCCAGTCGTTGAAGTGGTCCGCGCCTCGGCTCATCGGCACGGCGCCGGCCAGCGACGAACAGGAGGATCAGCGCCGCTGGCTCGCCGTCGACCAGCTCGTGCGGGTCCAGGCCCGCGCGTGGCTCGCGGCCGCGGGGATGCACGAAGCCGCCGACCGGCTCGGCGCGCTGGGCCCGCTGACCGCGCACCTCGACCTCGTCCGGGCAGTCGACATCCTCGGCAACGCCATCACCGTGGCCAGCCGCCGTCTCGACATCACCGCGTCGATCGTCACCGACGACGAGGGCCTCGACGCCGACGACCGGCTCGTGTGGGCGGCGTGGGAACGGGTGAGCGAGGCGACGGGTTGGGTCGCCGCGTCCGAGGCCGGCACCCACGGCGCACCGCCGGAGTTGACCTATGCCACCGACCTGCGGGTGATCGAGTGCTCCCGCGACGCACGCGTGCGCGACGAGCTCGAACAGGCACGCAAGTCGATCGGCGACACGGCGTGGACCACCGCGCTGCACGCCGTCGCCGACGAGGCCTGGGAGCGCGCGTGGCGGGCGGCCGACCTCGCGGCGCGGGAACTGTCCGGCTTCACGGTGCGCGTCGAGATGGGCCGCATCGCGAAGTCGCGTATCGCGTCCGAGGGTTTCGGCGAGGACGACGATCCGGAGGCGGCGCTCGACGCGGCCGAACGGGCCGCGCGCGACTCGTTGACGCGCGCGGTGCTCTCCGGGGGCGCGCCCGACGACGGCGAGCATCCATGGGACGCGGCGCGCAACGCTGCGCGGCTGTCCGCGGGTGGCAAGCAGTGGTCGATCATCAGCGACGAGGCCCGGCGTGCGGTCGGTGAGGATGCGTGGGCGCAAGCCATGGCCGACGCGCGCGCCGAGGTCTCGGCGCTGCTCGACGGCGCGCCCGAAACGGTCGCCCGGGTCGTGGTCGCCGCGGTCGCCCGGGAGGCGTCGAGCGTCGCGGCGCGGTCCGTTGCCCTCCGAGCCGCGTCCGTCGCCCGCGCCAACGGCGGCGACGACGACGCCGCGGCACGCGCCGCGAACGACGCCCTCGAAGCCGTCGCCCGCGACCTCGTGAAGGAAGCGATCCTGCTGCTCGACCGGCTCATCGACCCAGGCGCGGCGCACTCGTCGCCGCCCGCGGCACCCGCCAGCCACCCGGAGGTCCACCTCACGGAGCGGCAGGTGGTGGTGACCGAGCACCATCACCTGCCGTCGTAGCGGTCAGCGTTCGAGCACCCGGGCTCGGTCGCGCAACGCGATCGCAGCGGCGCGCAACGCGGCCTCGGGATCGACGTCGAGAGCACGGGCCGCCACCACCAAGGCGAGCAGTGCTTCGCCGATCGCGGCGGCGTCGCCGGCGGTGGCCGGCTCGGGAATCGGCGCGCCGATCGACTCCGCCTTGCGCACCACCTTGTGCGCGAACAGCAGCGACGGCAGCGACGCGGGGATGCCGTCGAACACGCTGGCCCGCCCCTTCTCCTGTTGCTTGCGCTGCTCCCAGTCACGCATCACGTCGTCGGCCGTGTCCGCCTCAACCTCGCCGAACACGTGCGGGTGGCGCACGACCAGCTTGTCGTGGACCGTGCGGGCCACGTCCGCGAGCGTGAACGCACCGTTCTCTGCGGCGAGCGTGGCGTGGAAGCAGATCTGGAACAGCAGGTCGCCGAGCTCTTCTTCGAGATGCTCGTATCCGTCACCGGTCTGTGGGTCGAGCTGCTCCAGCGCGTCGAGTACCTCGTAGGTCTCCTCGAGCAGATGGCGGGTGAGCGACTGGTGGGTCTGCTCACGGTCCCACGGGCAGCGCTGGCGCAGCACGTGCACGAGCTCGTCGAAGCGCGCGACCTCGGAGGCGACCGGCGGCGCGGCCGCATCGAGGTACAACGCAGTGAGGTGGTCGGGCTCGACCTCACGATCGAGCTCGGCACGCGCCACCCGGCGGATCGTCTCGTCCGGCCCACCGAGGCGTTGCAGCACCACCACCGGCGGGCCGTCGAGGTCGAGCGCGAGCTTGATGTCGGAGAGCACGGCGCGGCTGTCGCACTGCGCGACAAGCAACGGTCCGCGCTCGCCCGCGGCGTCGACCGCGAACCGGTGGCCGTCGATGATGCGCACGCCGGCGGCGAGCGGATCGATGCCGAGCCGCGCCCAGGCGAGATCGGCGAACGACAGCGCGGGCAGGACCTCGACGTCGATCGCACCCGCCGCGGCACGCTCGCGCAGCAGCGCGACCGTGTGCTCACCGACCGCCGGCGAGCCGGGCACGGCGTAGAGCACCTCACGGTGCTCGCCAGCGGCGGTCACGAGCCGCTCGACGATCTCCTCGTACACGGCCGCGATCGAGTCGCGGTGCTCGTAGACGTCGTCGAACGACGACGCCGCGCCCACCACCGAAACAGACGGATGCCGGCGGGTGCGCACGAAGCGCACCGTGACCCGCTCGATCGCAGCGAGCGTCGCCGGGGTCACGAGATCGGGGCCGGCCGGACCGAGGCCGACCACGACGACCCGACCCGTGCCGCTCACGGCCCGGACGAGGTCGTGTCCGAGCCGGACGGGGTGTCGATCGGCGGCGGCTTGATCGAAAACGACGCCGGATCGAAGGTCCCGTAGCGGGGGTCGAGGTCGACCTTCGCCGATGCCTGCGCCTGGAGCAACCAGGTTCGCATGGCCACATCCTCGGCGCGTTGCGCGAGCTCGTCGGCTTGCGCCGCCACCTCTTCGAACGCCGCCGTCTTCCGGTCGGTCACCTTCAGGATGATGAAGCCACCCGCGTTGTTCGAGATCGGATCAGCGACCGCACCGACCGCAGTCTGCTGCACGATCGGGGAGACCGACGACGGGAACTCGGCCGGGATGTGGCAGCCCGCGTCGCCGCCGGCAGCCGCGGTCTGCTGGTCGGTGGAGAACTGCTGCGCGAGTGTCGCGAAGTCGGCACCGCCACGCAGCTGGCCGACGAGCGAGTTGGCGGTGTTCTCGTCGTTCACCGCGATGAGCGAGATGCAGTACTGGGTGAACTCGTCGGTGTGCGAGTCGAAGTACGTCTTCGCCACGTTCGGGTCGCCACACGGCAGGCCGGACAGGTCGCCGCGCAGCACGTACTGGTCGTCGTAGGCCTGGCGGAGCATCTGCTGATAGTCGGCGGGGAACTTGTCGAACAGCTCCTTGCCGTGGTTCGCGTCGCTCTGGCCGAGACCGAGCAGCAGGTCGTTCATCGCCGCGTTCCTGCATGCGTCGTTCGGGTGGAGGTTGCGACGCTCGACCTCGCTGTGCACGAGCGCGAACTGCATTCGGCGGGTGAGCACGGCGGCGACGAAGGCCGCGTCGTACGAGCCGGGCGTGGCGCCTCGCACCGCCTGGTTCGCCTGCGAGAACTGGCTGTCGAGCTCGTTGAGGTAGTCGGTGTTGCCGCCGATGGCTTCGAGCTCGTCGATCACGTCCTGGTTGGTGATCGTCACGCCGTTGACCGTCGCCGCCGGTGTGCTCGCAGTGCGGCTGCAGCCGGCGGCGAGCGCGCCGAAGCACAACACGAGGGCGAGGGCGCGCTTCACGACCGGGCGAGATTAGCGGCGGGTGCCGGGGTACCCGAATCGGGGGGCACGAGCTGGCGGAGGATGGCGATCAGGCCGTCCACCAGCTCGGACGTCTTGCGAACGGGGAGCTGGAGCTGCCTCGCTTCGGCCTTGTACACGGCGTCTTTGACCAGCCGGCCCAGGCGGACCTCCTGACTGACCTTGAGCTCGACGGGGCTGAGCCGCACGACATGGGCGGGCTTGCCGAAACCCGGGCCCTTGCCGACGTTGACCTCGCGGATGCCGGTGCGCGCGCACTCGGCCCGCAGCCGGGCGACCTCCAGCAGCGCGGCGGCGGGCGGCGGCACCGGTCCGTAGCGGTCCTGCCACTCGCTGCGGATGTCGTCGACCTCGTCCTCGGCGGTCACCGCCGCGAGCCGGCGGTAGGCCTCGAGGCGGAGATCCTCCCGCGGCACGTAGTCGCGGGGCAGGTGCGCGTCAAGAGGCAGGTCGAGCTTGATCTCCGGCGGTTCGGACAGCGGCTCGCCCTTCAGTTCGGCCACGACCTCGTTGACCATCTGGCAGTACAGGTCGTAGCCGACCGCGGCGATGTGGCCGGACTGCCCGGTGCCGAGGAGGTTGCCCGCACCGCGAATCTCGAGGTCGCGCATCGCGATCTTGAAGCCGCTGCCCAGCTCGGTGGTCTCGCCGATCGTCTTCAGCCGCTCGTAGGCCTCCTCGGTCAGGGGCGTCTCCGGCGGGTAGAAGAGGTACGCGTACGCCCGCATGCCAGCGCGCCCGACCCGCCCGCGGAGCTGGTGCAGCTGACCGAGCCCGAGCCGGTCGGCACGGTCGACGACGAGCGTGTTGACCGTCGGCATGTCGATGCCCGACTCGATGATCGTCGTGCAGACCAGGACGTCGTACTCGTTCTCCCAGAAGTCGAGCACGACCTTCTCGAGGGAACCCTCGTCCATCTGGCCATGCGCGACCGCGACACGCGCTTCGGGCACGAGCTCGCGGACTCGTGCCGCGGTGTGCTCGATGTCGTATACGCGGTTGTGCACGAAGAAGACCTGACCCTCGCGGAGCAGCTCGCGGCGGATCGCCTCCGCGACCGCGCGCTCGTCGTACGGGCCGACGTAGGTGAGGATCGGCTGACGCTCCGCCGGTGGCGTGTTGAGCAGCGTGAGGTCACGGATCCCGGTCAGGCTCATCTCCAGCGTGCGAGGGATCGGCGTGGCGGTGAGCGTCAGGACGTCGACGTCGGTGCGCAGCGCCTTGATCTTCTCCTTGTGGTTGACTCCGAAGCGCTGCTCTTCGTCGACCACGAGCAGTCCGAGTCGCTTGAACGTGACGTCGTCGGACAGCAGGCGATGCGTGCCGATCACGACGTCGACGCTTCCGTCGGCGAGGCCCTCGACGACCCGCCTCGCCTGCGCGGGGGTGAGGAACCGCGACAGAACCTCGACCCGCACGGGATAGCCCGCGAACCGCTCGGCGAAGGTCTGGCTGTGCTGTTGCGCGAGCAGCGTTGTCGGCACGAGCACCGCGGCCTGCTTGCCGTCCTGCACGGCCTTGAACACCGCTCGGATCGCGACCTCGGTCTTGCCGAACCCCACGTCGCCGCAGACGAGCCGGTCCATCGGCCGCGGCTCTTCCATGTCGGCTTTCACGTCGGCGATTGCCTTGAGCTGATCGGGCGTCTCCTGGTACGGGAACGCGTCCTCGAACTCGCGCTGCCACGGCGTGTCGGGACTGAACGGGTGGCCCGGCGTGTGGAGCCGCTTCTGGTACAGCACGACCAGCTCCTGCGCGATCTGGGTGACCTCGGCGCGCACCCGCGCCTTGGTCTTGGCCCAGTCGCCCCCGTTCAACCGGCTGAGCGTCGGCTGGTCGCCGCCGGTGTAGTGGCGGACGGCGTCGATCTGGTCGGACGGGACGTAGAGCTTGTCGTCGCCGCGATACTCGAGCAGCAGGTAGTCGCGCTCTACCCCAGCGATCGCGCGCTTCACCATCCCGCCGAAGCGGGCGACGCCGTGCTGGTGGTGCACCACGTAGTCACCGGCTTCGAGGTCGTCGAAGAAGCGGTCAGCGTCGGTCCTGCGCCGCGCGCGCGCCGGGCGGTGCGCGCGGCGGCGCCCTGTCAGATCCGGCTCGGACAGAACCGCGAGCTTCAGGGCAGGGAGGATGAAGCCGCGCTCGAGTGGCGCCACCTCGATCTCGGCGCGCAGTCCGTGCTCGTCGAACAGCCGCCCGACGCGCGCCTTGGACCCTTCGCCGTCGACCGCGGCGACGATGCGGTAGCCCTGCCGGCTGAGGTCGCTGAGCTGCGACAGGATCCGCTCGCCGCCACCGACCACCGCCTCCCAGCCCATCGCCGAGATCGCGGTTACGTCGTGGCTCTCCGGCGAGGTGGTCACCGTCCACGCCGGCGCCGTGGTCTCGACCAGCAGCCGGTCGAAGGGCACGTGCAGGCTCGGAAACCCGTGCTCGCCGTCACCGGCGACATCCGCGCCCCAGGTCTTCGCCAGCGTGCGGGCGAGGTCGGCCTCCTCGGCGGCGATGTCGATGGCGCGGTCGCGCAGGCGCTTCGGTTCGACGAGCACGATCTGCGCGCCGGCGGGAACGAGGTCGAACAGCACGTGCTCGCGCTCGACGAGCCACGGCAACCACGACTCCATGCCGTCGAAGATCAGCCCGTCCGACAGCCGCTCCCATTGCTCGCGGCCCCACGGCTGCAGCGCGACCAGGCGCCCAGCCCGAGCGCGCACCTCGTCGGTGGGGAGCAGCTCGCGGCACGGGAAGATCGCGACGTGGTCGATGCCGGCCCTCGAGCGCTGGTCGGCCACCGAGAACTCGGTGAGCCGGTCGACCTCGTCACCCCAGAGGTCGACGCGCACCGGATGGTCGGCGGTCGAGCCGAACACGTCGACGATCGAGCCGCGCACCGCCACCTCGCCGCGATGCTCGACCTGGTCTTCGCGGCGGTAGCCGGCATGGACCAGCGCGGCGACCAGCTCGTCGCGATCGCGCCGCTCGCCGCGGCGGACCTCGATCGGTTCGAGCTTCTCGACGTCGGGACCGAGGCGCTGCACGAGCGCGCGGATCGGGGCGACGATCACGTCCGCGGTGCGGTCCGGTTGCAGCAATCGCCAGATCGTCCGGACGCGACGGCCCATCGTCTCGAGGCTCGGGCTCACCCGCTCGAACGGCAGGGTCTCCCACGCGGGGAAAAGGTCGACGCGCTCGTCGCCGAGGAATGTGGCGAGGTCGTGCGCGAGACGCTCCGCGTCCGTGGTGGTGGGCACCGCCACCACGTACGGCCGCCGGTGCGTGGTCTCGACGAGACCGGCGAGCACGAACGCCCGCGCCGGTTCCGGTATGGCGATTCGCGCGCTGGTGCGCCCCCGTACCTCGAGGAGGGCGGGTTCGTCGCGTGTCAGGGTGGGAAGCTGGCGGACGCTCATCGGCGAACGCCCCACGCTACCGGTGCCCTCCCGGCGCCGGGCTGCTTCCGGTTGGGTTCAGCCGGCGGCGTGGGTCAGGGCCGCAGCCACAGCTGCCAGCGCGTCACGACCTCGTAGCCGAGCTGCTCGTACACGGGCCGGCCGAGGTCGCTCGCGATGAGGACCGCGGGAAGCGACGGGTCCGCGGTCGTCGCCGTCCAGGTGAGCGCGCCGCCGTACCCGTGGCCCCGGGCGCCGGCCGCAGTGGAGACCATCTCGACGTCGTTGACGCCCGCGGCGACGTGCGCGGCCGCGGTGGCGACCGGACGGCCGTCGACCGTGCCGAGCCATAGCCGGCTGGCCCCGCCGAGCACCCGCTCGTCGTAGAACCCGCCCCACTCGTACGGTTGCAGGTCCGGCATCGGGTACGCGTCGACCAGGGTGTGTTCGAAGGTCTCGAGGGTGGCGCGATCGACCACCTCGCGGATCTGCAGTTCGGCGGGGACCGAAGGTGGCGGCGTGGAAGCGACCGCGCGCACCATCAGCGGCGGCTCCCCGATCTTGGTCCACTCGCCGCCAGGGCGGCGCGGCCACCCGAACGGGCTCAACACCGTGGCCGGCACGCCGGGCGGGATCACGCGCCCGACGTCGGCAAGGACGTCGTCCCAGTCCGCGGGTTCCTGCAGGACGACGGCCAGGTTCACGTACCAGCCGCGCGGGCCGAGCCGGGTCACGGTGAGCCCGGGTCGCTCCAGGTACGGCCGGCCGGTGGCGCGGGCGTGGTGGGCGGCGCGGTCTGCCATCGCGGCAGCCGCTCGCGTGACGAGCTCGACAGTGGTGGTGCTCACGCCGGACGGGCGCCAGATCCGGGCTCGCACCGCCAGACGACCGGCTGCTCGGGCTGGTACGAGCAGAACGTCCCGGTCCGCACGCTGTTGGTGAGGTGCCGGCCGAGATCGGGGTGCACGGCACCGATCCGGCGGATGGCGTCCCGGATGCGCGCGGTGACTGCCTTGCGCAGCCGCTCGACCGGCTCGTTCGCGCCGGCTCGTGCGCGCCCGCCGAGACCGACCGAAGCGGCCAGTTCGTCGACGAGGAAGTCGCGTTCGGTCTGCGCTCGTTCGGCGCGCACCGGGTCGTTGTGCGCCTGCGCGGTGGCGATCTCGCCGTCGAGCTCTTCGAGCCGCGCGCGGTATTCGGCGATGGCGCGCCGATCGACAGCGGCGTCGCGAGCACTGCGCCTGAGCGCTGTCGCGACCTCCGCCGGGAGCGGCTCCAGTTCGGTCACATGCACCTCGACACCCGGTCGGGCCAGGAGCACGGCCAGGTCGTCCACGCCCTTTCCGTGCTTGATGATCGTCGACCGACCGGCGAACGCCACGTGCCACACGTCGCCGTCGCGACGCAGCACCGCTTCGGCAGCGGCTCCCGCCGCGCGTGTCGCCAGCTTGCGGGTGGTCGGTCGTTCCACCGGTGCGGTGGCGGCGAAGTGCCCGAGGCCGAGCGCGTGGAACGTCCGCGTCGCTCGCTCGTCGAGCTCGCGCGCCTCGTCGCTGGCGGGATCACGGTCAGCGAGCGCCGATGCGAGGGCACGCTCGGAGTGCGCCATCACGAGCGGGCCCAGTGGCCGGTTGGCGGCGACGGCCTGGCGGGCGAGCTCGACCGCCTCGTCGTGGCGACCGAGCGCGAGGCATCCCATTGCTGCGAAGCGCGCAATCGATCCGTGCACGGCGGCGCCTATCCCCTCGAACGCGAACCGGTCGGCGTACGAGATCGCCGCGTCGACGAGCGCCTCGAGGAACGGGTGATGAAGGGCGACCGCGGCCTGGACCGCGGTCGCCAGCCCCGGCAACCACTCGGCATCGCGGGGCATCGCTTCGAGCCCCGCGGCCTCGAAGCGGTCGAGCTGTGCACGCGCGTCCGCGTCGCGACCCATGAGGAGGAAGATGCGCGCGATGTTCCCGGCCGCTTGCGGACTGTCGAACAGCTCGCCCATCATCGCCTTGAGGTCGAGGTACAGCCGCTCGGCGAGCGACCGATCGCCGAGCTGGAAGACGAGCTCGCCTCGTTGCACCGCTTCGAGCATGGGGGCGTTCACGCTCCCGGCGCGGGAACCCGCGTCGCGGATCGCGTCGCCCGCGCGAGTCACTTCGTCGAAGTCGCCGCGCGCGAGGGCCCACGCACCTCGCCACAGGTCGACGTACCACGAGTAGAGCGGGTTGCCGACCTTTGCGGCGCGGCGTGCGAATGCTCGCGCCTCGGCATGGGCACCGGCGACGTCGCCCAGCTCCAGCAAGGCGACGAACCGCAGCCGCCGGCCGAGTAGCTCGGCACCGCCGTCGCCGGCGCGGGTCGCGAGATCGACGACCTCGGTGGACTCCGCGAGCCGCCGGGCCGAGTCGTCAGGACCGGCGATGGCGTCACAGTGCGCGGCCAGCGCTCCTGCGAGCACCACCGAGTCGTCACTCGAGCGGGCGAGCGCCACTGCCTGCTCGGCGAGCACGAGACGGCGTTCGGTCGGCGCGGCGAACGACAGCGCGACCGACAACCGAGCGAGGACGCGGGCCCGCAAGCTGGGCGACTCGTCCGTGCGCAACCAGGTGGCCGCCTCCTCGAGCAGGTCGATCTGGCGCTGGTCGAACAGCCGCACTTCGAACCCGCCGAGGTCGGCGGCGAAGCCGAGCGCGGCTTGCGCGAGCAGCCCGACCGAGCCGGCGGCGCGGGCCACCGACGCCGCGCTCCCGAACGCGCCGGCGGCACCCTCGGTGTCACCGGCGAGCAGCCGGGCGCGGCCGAGCGCGACCCATGCCTCGCCCCGGAGCGGGTCGGCGCTCGGTGCCGCGGGGGCGACCGCGAGCGCGCGCTCCGCGTGCGTGGTGGCCGACTCCCAAGCCATCGACGCGAGCGCCTCGTGCGCCGCCCGCAACGACCACACGGCCGCGTCCTCGTCGGGACCGGTCGCGGCGGCGTGGAGGTGATGCGCGACGACGGCAGCGCCGGCTCCCGACTCGGCCAGCACGTCCGCGGCACGCCTGTGGAGCGCGGCGAGCTCGGTGGTGCCGAGCGTCGACAGCGCGGCGATGCGGAACAGGTCGTGTACGAACATCCACGTACCGGGTGCATCGCCGGCTGTCACCACGCGCGCGGACCCGGCACGGTCAAACGCGTCGATGACGGCGTCGGGGGCTCGGCCGGTCAGCGCCGCGACGACGTCGGCACGGAACGAGCCTCCGAGCACCGCGGCAGCCGGCAGCGTCTCGCGGACGTCCGCGTCGAGCATCGCCAGCCGGCGCTGCAGCACGTCGCGGGCGCCGGCGGGGAGCGCGCTGCCATCCCCGGTGGCGAGGAGCCGGCCGACCTGCACCACGAGGAACGGGTTGCCGCCGGTCCGGAAGCGCACGTCGTTGATCGTGGAACTGCCGGGTGCATGCCCGAGCACGGTGGTCAGGATGGTCGCGATCTCCGCTTCGGTGAGCGGCCGCAGCTCGATGCGGTCGCCGAGCGCAGCCATCTCCGCCAGCGCGCTGGCCGCGGCGACCTCGTCGTCGCGGTACGTGGCGACGACGAGCAACGGCAGTGATGCCAGCCGCGCCTGCAGCGCGGCGAGCAACCTCACGCTGCTGTCGTCGGCCCAGTGCAGGTCGTCGAGGATCATCACGAGCGGGCCGGACCGGGCCGCGTCGGCGACCACCTCGATCACCGCGTCCGACGCCGCGGCCCGCGCCGCGGCTGCCGCGGACGGGTCGAGGTCGTCGCCCTCCGCGCGGAGGGCAGCCGCGCGGAGGGCGGCCGCGGCGCGGGCGCCGGCGGGACCGAGGTCGGTGAGTGCTGCGTGCCAGACCGCGTGCTCGATGGCTTCGCCGGGCCAGCACGCACCCCAGACGACGCGCGCTCCCGCCTCCCGGGCGCGGGTGGCTGCCTCCTGAGCGAGGGTCGTCTTGCCGATCCCGGCCTCACCGGTGACCGCGACGAGCCGGCCGCGCCCGCCGATGGCGTCGTCGACGGCCGTCACCAGCGCGGCGCGCAGGACCGCCCGCCCCGCATGCCCGTCGTCCGCAGCCGTCATCGCAGGGGTGACGGTAGTTGCGAGATCGCGTTGCGAGCCGAGATCTGGCGCCGTGCGTTGTGGGCAGACCGCCCCGGATCAAAACCGTCCCCGGTAGGAGGAGGATCGCGATGACGACGACCGAAGACAGCCTCGAATCCGCCATCGGCGCGCTCGCGGAGCGTGTCGTGATGGCGGCCGTCGGCAACTTGGAGCTGCTCACCATCGAGCTCGGGCACCGGCTCGGACTGTACGGCGCGCTCGCCGAGGGCCCCGCGACGCCGCCCGAGCTCGCGGCGCGAGCAGGCATCGACGCTCGGTACGCGCGTGAATGGCTCGAGCAGCAGGCCACGTCGGGGTTCGTGTCCGTCGACGCCGAGCCGGTCGCGGGCGGCGATCCGGACCAGCGCGTGTTCAGCCTGCCGGTGGCAACGCAGGCATGCGTGCTGGACCCCGACAGCCTCGCCTACGTCGTGCCGATGGCGACGCTCGCGGCAGCCGCGCCGCACGCGTTCGATCGCGTGGTCGCCGCGTACCGCACCGGCGGCGGTGTCGACTTCGGTGGATACGGCGAGGGCGTGCGCATCTTCCAGGCAGCCGCCAACCGGCCGCAGTTCGTGAACCTGCTGGCGTCGACGTGGATCCCCGCTATGCCGGATGTCGCCGCCCTCCTCGAGCGGGGCGCGCATGTCGCGGATCTCGGCTGCGGGTGCGGATGGTCGTCGGTCATCCTCGCCGAGGCCTATCCCTCCTCGACCGTCGACGGCTTCGATCTCGACGAGCCGTCGATCGAAGATGCGCGGCGGCTCGCCAAGGAGCACGGCGTCGCGGATCGGGTGCGCTTCGAGGCGCGCAACGCCGCCGACGTCGCGAAGGCCGGTGGTCAGTACGACCTCGTGTGCATCTTCGAGGCGCTGCACGACATGGCTCGCCCCGTCGAGGTGCTCGCCGCGGCGAAGCAGCTGCTCGCTCCCGGCGGCAGCGTCTTCATCGTCGACGAGCGCGCCGAGCCGTTCCAGCCGGACAACCCCGACCCCCTGCAGCGGCTGTTCTACGCGGCGAGCGTGGTGCACTGCCTTCCTGTCGGGCGCAGCGAGTCGCACTCGGCGGCCACCGGCACGCTCATGCAGGTCGCGACGCTTGAGTCGTACGCGGCGGAGGCGGGGTTCCGCGACGTCGAGGTGCTGCCGATCGACCACGACATGTTCCGCTTCTACCGGCTGCGCACGGACTGACCGGCCGCTAAAACCGCGGGATCACCCTGTCCCGTCGTGCGTTCCTGGCCGGCTCGGCCGCGTCGATGGCGCTGGCGGCCTGCACGTCGGACGCCAGGCGGCCGGGCTCGGCCTCGAGCAGTGGCCCGGCCAGCGCGTCGGCGGCGTCGGCGGCTGCCGGGCCGCCGGCGCGGCCGCGGCATGCCGGTGAGCGACCCGACCCGTCGAAGCCCGAGGGCACCGACACCATCCCCCGGATCGCCCATGTGATCGTGCTCATGATGGAGAACCACAGCTACGACAACTACCTCGGCATGCTCCCCCGCGGTGACGGCTTCACGCTCGGCCCGGACGGCCTGCCCCTGAACGCGAACGTCGGCGCGAACGGCAAACCGGTCCGTGCGTTCCACATGGCGAACACCTGCCAGTTGCCGCGCCAGCCGAGCCAGGCGTGGAACGCGTCGCACGTGCAGTACGCGGACGGGACGAACGAGGGGTTCGTGCGCAGCGACAGCGGCCCGGTGGCGATGGGCTACTGGACCGCGGACGACATCCCCTTCTACTACGGGCTGGCGAGCACGTTCCCGGTGTGCGACCGATGGTTCGCGTCGTGCCTGGCGCAGACCTTCCCGAACCGGCGGTTCCTGCTCGCCGGCACCGCGCTCGGGACGATCAACAACGACCTGTCGGTGGTCGCGAACGGACCGCAACCGCCGAACGGCACGATCATGGACCTGCTCAACCGACACTCGATCCCGTGGCGCGACTACTACACGTCGCTCCCGTCGGTCGGGTTGTACCTGCCGGTGCTCGCCGCCAACGCCGACAAGGTCGTGCACATCGAGCAGTACTTCGCCGACGCGGCCGCCGGGACGCTGCCGGCGTTGTCGCTGGTCGAGCCCGACTACGACAAGAACAGCGAGGAGAACAGCAACGACATCTCGCTGGGCGAGGCGTTCTCGGCGAAGGTCGTGAACGCGGCGATGCAAGGGCCGGGGTGGGACAAGACGCTGCTGATCTGGTGCTACGACGAGCACGGTGGCTACTACGACCACGTTCCGCCGCCGGCCGCGGTGCCGCCCGACGACGTGCCGCCCAACCTCGGGCCCAACGACATCGTGGCGGGCTACGACCGCTACGGGTTCCGGGTGCCGGCGGTGATCGTGTCGCCGTGGGCGCGCCGTGACTACGTGTCTCACGTCGTGCACGACCAGACGTCGATCCTCAGCTTCGTCGAGACGAAGTTCAACCTGCCGGCGCTGACCGAGCGCGACGGACACGCCGACAACCTGCTCGACGCGCTCGACTTCGAGGGCGACCCCGCGTTCGGTACCCCGCCGCCGCTGCCCGCCCCCAAGAACCTCGACGGCACCACGCCCCTGTGCACCGCCGCCGGCCCCATCCCGACCGGCTGACCCATCCGAAGGCGACACGATGCCCCTCCAATGTTGGTGCGATTCGGCCCCTATAGGGGCCGAATCGCACCAACATTCGAAACAGCGACCCGCGACCCGTCAGGCTCGTTGGTTGTACGTGGTCATCGCCGCCTCGGGCCCATCGGTGATGATCAGCTCCACGGCGTCGGCGGCCTCCTCGATCACGACGTCGAGCTCGGATCGCTCCCGCCGGCCGGGCCGCCGCAGCACGTGGTCGGCGCCGTACTGCTTGCCGGGCGGCTTGCCCACACCGATGCGCACGCGCACGAACCCGTCGGTGTGCAGGTGTGACTTGATCGACTGCAGCCCCTTGTTGCCGGCCAGCCCGCCACCCACCTTCACCTTCAACCGGCCGATGGGCAGGTCGAGCTCGTCGTGTACGACGACGATGCGCTCCGGCGTCGCGACCAGCCCGGCGCGCCGCGCCAGCGTGAGCACCGCGATCCCCGAGTCGTTGTAGTACGTCTGCGGGAACGCGAGCGTCACCTGGTGCGACGCGATTGTCACGTCGGCCGCGAGCGCGCGGGCGCGCCGATCGAGCTTCAGCCTTCCCCCGTGCCGGTCCGCCAGCGCGGCGACGGTGTCGGCGCCGCTGTTGTGGCGCGTGTGCGCGTACTCGCTGCCGGGATTGCCGAGCCCGACGACGAGATGTCCGCCGGGAATCGCTCAGCCTTCGGACGAGCCGTCGCCCGACGGCTCCTCGCCGCCGGCCGGCGCCGACTCTTCGCCTGCGGCTTCGCCGGCCGCCTCCTCGCCTTCCGCGGCCTCCTCTGCGACCTCCTCCTCCGCCGCGCGCGCCGCAGCACCGATCACGATGGGCTCGTCGGGATCGGCGTCGGTCTCGACTCCTTCGGGCAGCGACAGGTCAGCCACCCGGATCGCACCGCCGATCGTGAGCTCGGAGATGTCGACCGCGATCTCGTTCGGGATCGAGCCCGGCTTGGCGCGCACCGTCAGCGAGAACAGCATGTGCTCGACGACCCCGTCGTTGCGGGTCACCTCTTCTGCCTCACCATGCAACACCACGGGCACGTCGACTTCGATGGCGACGTCACGGCTGACACGTAGGAAGTCGACGTGCAGCACGCCGCGCTTGATCGGGTCGCGCTGCAGCTCCTTCACGATCGTCAGCTCGGTTTTGCCGTCGACTTCGAGGTTGATGAGCGCGTTCAGGCCGGCCTCAGTGGTGAGCGCCTGGCGCAGCTCACGCCAGTCGACGCTGACCGACACGGCCTCGCGGCCGAGCCCGTACACCGTCGCGGGGATGCGACCCTCGGCGCGCAAGCGCCGGCTCGGTCGGGTGCCGGTGGCGCGGCCGGTCGCCGCGGGAAGGGTGATCTCAGCCATCGGAAGGTCCTACTTCTGGGATCGCGCCGGAGCGCACGGATCGTGGAAGGTGCATGCTACGGGCCATGGACGCCTTCACACCAGCCGTCGAGATCGCCGCCGCCATCCGCCGCAAGGAGCTCAGTCCCGTGGAGGTGGCGGACTTCTACCTCGAGCGCATCGAGCGGATCGACCGAACGCTCAACGCGTTCGCCCACCGAGCCGACGACGACGTGCGGGCCGGGGCGAAGCGGGCCGCGGACCGGGTGGCGACCAGCGATCCGGATGACCTGCCGCCGTTCATCGGCGTGCCGCTGCCGATCAAGAACCTGAACCCGGTCGCGGGCTGGCCGTGCACGTACGGCTCCAACGGCGCGTCGGCGGCGCCGCGCAAGGAGTCGGACCCGATCGTCGAGCGCTTCGTGGCCGCCGGCTTCGTGCTGCTCGGCATGACCAACAGTCCCGAGTTCGGCACGATCTCCTACACCGAGTCCACCCGCCACGGCGTCACCCGCAACCCGTGGGACACCGAGCGCACACCGGGTGGGTCGAGCGGCGGCGCGGCCGCCGCGGTCGCCTCCGGCATGGCACCCATCGCGCACGCATCCGACGGCGGCGGTTCGATCCGGATCCCCGCGTCGTGCAACGGCCTCGTGGGGCTGAAGGCGAGCCGGGCCCGCGTCGCGAACGAGTTCGTCGAGCTCGAAGGCTTCGTCACCGAGGGCGTCGTGAGCCACACGGTCGCCGACACCGCAGCCGCGCTCGACGTGATCGGCGAGCTCGACCCGACGGCGTTCTTCGCCGCACCGCACCCGGCTCCGGGGCGGTCGTGGTCGCAGCTCGCGCGCGAGCCGACCGGGCGGTTGCGGATCGGGTTCACGACGACCCCACCCGTGGAGCTACCGATCGACCCCGCGTGCGTCACCGCGGTCGAGCGCACCGCCACCGCGCTCGAGTCGATGGGCCACGACGTGTTCGAGGCGACCATCGAGGTTCCCGACGCGGACACGTTCGTCGAGAGCTTCATCGTCGTGTGGAACACCGGGTCGGTGTGGTCACCAGTCGAGGACTGGGACGCGATCGAGCCGTTGAACGCGGCGTTGCGCGCGGCGGCTCGCCAGGTCGACTCGTTGACGTTCGCCGAGTGCGTGCGGAACACGCAACGCAACGCACGGCACATCGTCGACCACTGGGGCCGCGACTTCGACGTGCTGATCACCCCGACGATGGCGACACTGCCGCCTCTTTGCGGGTCGGTGTGGCATGGAGCGGAGACGGATCCGGCGCTGCCGCTGCTGAACTGCTACCCGATGGCGGTGTTCACGTCGCTGTTCAACGTGACCGGCCTGCCCGCGATCAACGTCCCGGTGCATCACGACGACGCCACCGGACTGCCCGTCGGCGTGCAGGTTGTTGCGCCCGCGTGGCGCGACGACCTGTGCCTGCAGGTCGCCAGCCAGCTCGAGGATGCACTGCCGTGGCGGGACCGCCGCCCGCCGGTGAGCTGACGGGCGCTCGACTCGCGCTCAGGCGAGGTTCTCGCCGCCGAACAGCTCGCTGATCGACTTGTCCTCGAAGATCGCGTCGATCGCGTCGGCGATGATCTTGCCGACCGACAGCACCTCCAGCTTGTCGAGTTGCTTGTCGTCGGGGACCGGCACCGTGTCGGTGACGACCACCCGGGAGATGTCGGAGTTCTTCAGCCGGTCGATGGCAGGGTCCGCGAGCAGCCCGTGAGTGGCCATGGCCCACACCTCGGTCGCGCCGTGCTCGGCCAGTATCTCGGCCGCGGCGACGATGGTGCCGGCGGTGTCGATGCGGTCGTCGATGATCACGCACCGGCGGCCGTCGACGTCGCCGATCACATCGCGCGCCTCGACCTCGTCAGACACGCCGGGGATGTGCCGCTTGTGCACGAACGCTAGGTCGGCACCGAGGTGCTGGCTGTAGCGCTCGGCCACCTTCACGCGGCCGGCGTCGGGTGACACGACGACGATGTCGCCGCCGGAGTTCTCCTGGATGTACTCGAGCAGCACCGGCATCGCGGTGAGGTGGTCGACCGGCTTGTCGAAGAAGCCCTGGATCTGCCCCGAGTGCAGGTCGACACTCAGCATTCGGCTCGCGCCCGCCACCGTGAGCAGGTCGGCGACGAGCTTGGCCGTGATCGGCTCGCGCCCCTCGGCCTTGCGGTCCTGCCGCGCGTACCCGTAGAGCGGGCAGACCGCGGTGATCCGCTTCGCCGACGCGCGCTTCGCGGCGTCGATCATGATCAGCTGCTCCATGATCGAGTCGTTCACGGAGCCGCAGTGGGGCTGGATGATGAACACGTCGGCGCCGCGCACGTTCTCGCCGAACTGGCAGTGGACCTCGCCGTTCGGGAAGTCACGGACGTTTGCCTCGCCGAGCGGGACACCGAGGTGGCGGGCGATGTTCTCGGCCAGCGCGGGGTGCGAGCGGCCCGAGTAGAGCCGCAAGACCTTCTTCGTGACCAGTTCCATCGCGCGCCGCAGCCTCCTACGAGCTGTCGTCCTCCCCGCTCGCAGTGTAGAACGGCCCGCTTCGCGTCCCCGGCGGCACGTGCGCGCCGGGCTGCAGCACCGCGAACGGCCCGACGACGCAGCGCTCACCGATGTCCGCGTCCCGGCCGACGGTCGCCTCGACGACGGCGTGCGCCCCGACCGTGCAGTCCACGAGCCGCGTGTTCGGCCCGATCTCGGCACCCTCCGCCACCACGGTCGAACCCTGCAGCAGGGTGTCGGGGAACAGGGTGACGTCAGGCGCCAGCCGGACGGTCGCGTCGATGTAGGTCCGTTCCGGGTCGAGCATCGTCACGCCCAGATCGAGCCAGCGCTCGTTCGTGCGCCGGCGCAGCTCGGCTTCGGCCCGCGCGAGCTGGCGCCGGTCGTTGACGCCCTGGGCTTCGTCCTCGTCGTCGACCTCGACCGCCACGATCGGATACCCCGCGTCGTGGAGCACCTCGACGATGTCGGTCAGGTAGTACTCGCCCTGGTCGTTCTCCGGCGTGAGCCGGCGCAGCGCCGGCGCGAGCACGCTGCGGCGGAAGCAGTAGATCGACGTGTTCCACTCGGTGATGGCGCGCTCGTCGGGCGTGGCGTCGCGCTCTTCGACCACGCGCACGACGTTGCCGTCCTTGCCGCGGACGATGCGGCCGTAGCCGGTGGGGTCGTCGGAGTGCGCGGTGAGCACCGTGCACGCCGCACCGGAGAGGCGGTGCTCCTGGACGAGCCTGGCGATCGTGGAGGCGCGCAGCAACGGCGTGTCACCGGGCAGCACGAGCACGTCGCCGTCGTCGAGGTCGTCGTCGGGGAAGACCGTCAGCCCGACGCTCACCGCGTCGCCGGTCCCCCGCTGGACGTGCTGCTCGACGAAGTCGAGGGTGAGGTCGGCCGCCTCCTCCTGCAGCTTCTTCGTGACGAGGTCGGCGCCGTGACCGACGACGACCACCGCCTTGTCGACCGCGGACTCCCCGAGCGCGTCGAGCACGTAGAGCACCATGGCGCGGCCGCACAGCAAGTGCAGCGGCTTGGGCCGTGTGGACCGCATGCGCGTGCCTTCGCCGGCGGCGAGAACGATGGCGGACAGCGGTCGTTCAGGCATCGCTTTCGTTCTACCCCGGGTGGTCCGGTACTTCCATCACGCTCGGGGGCAGGGGCTCGAACCCCGATTCCAGGGACCAAAGCCCTGTGTCCTGCCAATTGGACGACCCCCGAAGGATCCCGATCAGCGTACGTGGGCGGCCCCGGCGGCCGCGATCGACGGCAGGACGGGCGCTACGTTCCGGTGATGACCGGCACCGACACGTTGCCCCGGTGGGATCTCCGCGCGTTGTTCCCTTCGCTCGACTCACGCGAGCTCGCCGCCGCGCACGAAGCGGTCGGCGCGGGGGTGACGCGGCTCATCGCGCTGTACGACGCGCGCGACGTGCGGGGTGGCGACCCCGTCGAGCTCGACGACGCAACCGTGGGCGCGTTCGAGGAGGTGCTCGGCGCGACGAACGAGCTCCACGAGCAGCTCCGGTTGGTCGCCGCGTACCTCAACGGGTTCATCACGACCGACGCCCGCGACGACCGCGCCGCGGCGCTGCACTCCGAGCTCCAGGCGGCGACCGCGCCGCTCCGGGCCTTGTCGGCCCGGTTCGCGGCGTGGGTGGCCAGGCTCGGGGCGGACGCACTGGTGGCCCGCAGCAGCGTGGCCGCGGACCACGAGTGGCCGCTGCGCAAGGCCGAGCGGGCCGCGCAGCACCAGATGACCGAGCTGGAGGAAGGCCTGGCCGCCGAGCTGACCCTCACCGGCGCGACCGCGTGGAACCGGCTGCACGGCGACGTGACCGCCCGGCTCACCGCCCAGGTCGACGGCGAGCGGCTCCCGATCACCGTCGTGCGGAACCTCGCGCTGTCACCCGATGCCGGCCTCCGCGAACGTGCGTACCGGGCGGAGCTCGCGGCGTGGGAGTCGGTCGCGGTGGTGCTGGCCGCGGCGATGAACGGTGTCAAGGGCGAGACCGCCGTGCTCAACCGCCGGCGCGGGTGGCCCGACGCCCTCGCGCCGGTGCTGTTCCACAACGCGGTCGACCGGCCAGCGCTCGAGGCCATGCACGCCGCCGTCGTCGCCTCGCTGCCGGACTTCCGGCGCTTCCTGCGAACCAAGGCGCGGCTGCTGGGGCACCCCGCGGGCGCGGCGCTGCCCTGGTGGGACCTGTTCGCCCCCGCGGTCGCCGCTCCCGGCGCGGCGGTCGACTGGAACAGCGCGACGGCAGCGGTCCTCGACGGCTTCGGCTCCTACTCGCCCGCGCTCGCGGCGCTCGCCCGCCGCGCCTTCGACGAGCACTGGGTCGACGCCGAACCCCGCGACGGCAAGCGGGGCGGTGCGTTCTGCATGCCGGTGCGAGGTGACGAAAGCCGCGTCCTCATGAACTTCGCCGGCAGCTTCGACAGCGTCACGACGCTCGCACACGAGCTCGGTCACGCGTACCACAACGCGAACCTGGCGGCGCGAACGCCGTTCCAGCGTCAGACCCCGATGGCCCTCGCCGAGACCGCTTCGATCTTCTGCGAGACGATCCTGCTCCAGGCGGGGCTGGCGGCGGCTGCCGGCGACAATCGGCGCGAGCTGGCATTGCTCGACACCGACCTGAACGGCGCAACCCAACTCGTCGTCGACATCCACTCGCGGTTCCGGTTCGAGCAGGCGGTGTTCGAACGACGTGCCGCTCGCGCGCTGTCGGTGCAGGAGCTGAACGACCTCATGCTCGACGCGCAACGCGCGACCTACGGCGAAGGCCTCGACGATGCCGCGCTGCACCCGTACATGTGGGCGGTGAAACCGCACTACTACTCGACCGCGTTCTACAACTGGCCGTACACGTTCGGGTTCCTGTTCGGCATCGGCCTGTACGCGCGTTACGTCACCGACCCGGAGCGTTTCCGTCTCGGCTACGACGACCTGCTGTCCGCGACCGGCCTCGCCGATGCCGGCACGCTGGCACGCCGCTTCGGGATCGACATCGCCGACGAGGCGTTCTGGACCGAAAGCCTCGATGTCGTGCGCGGTCGCATCGATCGCTACGAGGCACTCGCCGGCGATCTCGACACCGCCGGCTGATCAGCGGAGTCTCGCGGGCTGCGCTACTTGCCGGCCCGCCGCTGCCAGCGCGTGCGCTTGAGCATCTTCTTGTGCTTCTTCTTCCGCATGCGCTTGCGGCGCTTCTTGATGAGAGACCCCATGGCGACCTACGACCGTACCGGACCCCTCTGCGCGGCCCAAAACGGCCCCGATCGGCTCAGCGGTCGACGGCATGTACGACGATGCGTTCGTCGCCCGGGTGTTCGCCTTCGACGAACCACGTCGACCCGCTGCCCGCGAGCCGCGGTGTCCTGCCGGTCGCGGCGCGGAGCCGGTCACGGACGGCCGCGAGGCGCGGCTCGACCTCGAGGGCGGCGGCCTCGAGGTCGTTTCCGCCCGCGCCCGCGTGCGGCCCACCGAGCGCGTCCCACCGCCGGTACACCTCGGCGGTCGCGCACCCGAACGGCGGGATCACCAACGTGTACGCGGCTGGCTCGAACGCCAGCGGTTCGACCACCTCACCGATGCCCCGGACCCGGGCGCGCCCGCCGACCAGGCAGAACGGCACGTCGGCGCCGAGGGTGGCGGCAGCGGCGGTGTCGGTGATGCCCGCCCAGCGCAGCACGGCCGCGGCGTCGGCGGATCCGCCGCCGAGGCCGGCACCGGGCGGGATGCGCTTGTCGACCTGGACGTGGGCGCGCCGCTCTGCCAGCGCGAGCGCGCGGCGTACGAGGTTCGTGTCGTCGACCGGCAGGCCGGCGCCGGCGCCGGTGATCTCGAGCCCATCGCCGTCGCGGAACGACAGCGTGTCGAACAGGTCGACGGTGACCATCTCGGCGTCGAGCAGGTGGTAGCCGTCGTCGCGCACGCCGGTGACCCGCAACGACAGCGTCAGCTTCGCGGGTGCGCGCACGATCGCGATCGCGCTGATCTCGGTGCCGGTGGTGGACGGCGTCATGCGCGGGCCAGCTTGCCCCACTCGATCACCGACAGCTCTTCGGCGCGCGCCTCGGGTCGGACACCGGAGAGCTCGAACGCGGCGGGCTCGACGAGTCCGGCGAGCGCGCGCCGCAGCATCTTGCGCCGCTGGCCGAACCCGGCACGCACCAGCGCGAAGAGCCGCACGGGATCGGCGTCGGTCGCCGGGTTTGGTCGGCGCACGATCCGCACGAGGACCGACTCGACCTTCGGCGGCGGAAGGAACACGTTCGGGCCGACGCGCGCGACCACGTCAGCGTCGGCCCAGTACGCCACCTTGACCGAGGGGATGCCGTATGCCGCGCTGGCCGGGCGCGCCGCGAGCCGCTCGCCCGCCTCGCGCTGCACCATCACGAAGAGCCGTTCGATCGCGGGCACGTGATCGAGCACGTCGAGCACAAGTGGGGTTGCGACGTTGTACGGAAGGTTGGCGACGAGCTGCCAGTGGGCCGCGCCCCGCAGAAGCGACGTCCAGTCGAGCTCGAGCGCGTTGGCGTGGACCACGACCGGCGCGGGCTCGACGCCGGCGAGCACCTCGTCGAGCACCGGCAGCAGGTGCCGGTCGAGCTCGACGGCGGTGACCGCCGCGCCCGCCTCCGCGAGCGCGAGCGTCAGCGAGCCGAGCCCGGCACCGATCTCGACCACGTGGTCGCCGGGCTCGACGCCGGCGAGCCGGACGACGCGCCGCACGGTGTTCGGGTCGACCACGAAGTGCTGACCGAGGGCGCGACTCGGTCGCACACCGTGGCGCGCGAGCAGCTCGCGCGCCTGATGGGGCCCGATCGTCACCGGGCCGAGTCTTGCGCCCGCGCTACCAGGTGATGCGAACCTGGATGACGCCGGCGCTCGGATCGGCGAGCTGCGCGAACGTCGCGCGGTCGAGGTCGATGATCCGGCCGCCGTCGTAGGGGCCACGGTCGGTGACGACGCAGCTCGAGGTCGCGCCGTTGGCGAGGTTGGTGATGTGCACGACCGTGCCCTTCGGCAGCGTGCGGTGCGCGCACTCACCCGCGCGGTAGTCGTACCAGCTCGCGGTGCCGTACTCCTCGCCGGCCGTCGCGCCTGCCGTGGCCGACGTGGTCGTCGTCGAGCTGGCAGGGGTGCGCACGACGACGTGCTTGGGCGGGGTCGTCGTCGACGGTGGGGTGGTCGTCGACGGTGCCGCGGTCGTCGCCGTCGACGGCGCGGTGGTCGGCGGCGCCGTCGACGGCGGCGCGACCGGCGCGCGCACCGCGTCGGTCGCGACGCTGCCCTCTGCCGCGGCGTGCACGGAAGCCGCCCGGGCTTCGGTGCGGGGAATGTTGTCGATCACGAGGATCGGCAGCGCCAGCACCGTCAACCAGACGGCGAACAGCAGGCGACGTCGGGGAACGACGTACGGCTGCCGCACCTCACCTTCTTGGGCCTCCAGCGTTCCGTCCTTCGTCTGGGGGTCATTGGATGGGGAAGCGGTCGGGGCGGCACGTTACGGGCTGTCGTAACGAGAATGCAAACTTTCTGGGAAGGCGCCTGCCCCCGCCGGTCAGATCCCGTACACCGCCGAGGCGGCCTGCCAGGACGCCTCGGCCACCACCGAGGCGGGCACGCCCTTGGCGGCCGCCACCGCGGCGCCCACCTCGGGCACCCAGGCCGGGCGGTTCGGCCGCCCCCGGTGGGGGGCCGGGGCCAGGTACGGGGCGTCGGTCTCGACCAGGAGCCGGTCGAGCGGGCAGCGCTCGGCCGCGGCCCGGACCTCGCCGGCCGATGGGAACGTCACGATGCCCGACAACGACAGCCAGGCGCCGGTGGCGAGGGCCCGGTCCGCCTCGGCGGGACCGCCGGTGAAGCAGTGGAACACGGTGCGGGCCGGTACGCCCTCCGCGGCGAGGATCGCGAACGTGTCCTCCCATGCCTCGCGGGTGTGGATCACGAGTGCAAGGCCCTGTTCGTGCGCGAGCCGGATCTGCGCGGCGAACACCTCACGCTGCACGTCGCGTGGCGAGTAGTCGTAGTGGTAGTCGAGGCCGCACTCGCCGACGGCGACGACCTCGGGCTCAGACAGCAGCTCCACGAGCCCGTCGAGACCGTCCTTGGCGTCGTGGGGATGGACGCCCGCCGTCGCCCACACCCCGTCGAGCGCGCGGGCCGCCGCGATCGCGGCGCGGGAGTGGGCGACCGTGGTGCCGACGGTGACGACCCGCTCGACACCCGCGGCGCGCGCTTCGGCCATCTGCGCGGCCGCGTCGTCGAGGTCGTCGGGCAGGTGGCAGTGGTTGTCGGTCCAGCGGACCGCGGCGGCACCGTCAGGCATTGACGCGAGGGAACAGCGGTGGGCCCGTCTCGACGGGCAGGTCGCCGGGGTAGCGACCCCACGCTGCCGCGTTGGGCAGCCGCTCGTCGGCGGGCGTGCCGTCGAGGCCGATTCGCCGCCACAGCTCCGCGGCGCACGCCGGGATGGCGGGCGAGGCGAGGATGGCGACGATCCGCAGCGCCTCGAGCGCGTCGCCGAGAACCGCGTCGACGGCGGGCCCCGGCTCCGCCTTCCACGGCTCGTTCGCCTCGAGGTACGCGTTCGTCTCGCGCACGAGCCGCCACGTCGCTTCCAGCGCAACCGACGGCTGCACGTTGCGCCAGGCGACCGCGGTCTCGCCGTAGACCTCCGTCGCGACGTCACCGAGCGGGCTGTCGGGGCGCGGCTTGGGACCGATGCCGCCGCACTTGGTGCCCACGACGGCGGCGACCCGGGCGAGGAGGTTGCCGAGGTTGTTGGCGAGGTCGCTGTTGTAACGGTCGACCATCCGCTCGTAGCTGAAGTCGCCGTCGGGACCGAACGGCGCGTCGCGCAGGAAGTGGTAGCGGAAGCCGTCGATGCCGAAATCCGCGACGAGACGGGCCGGCGCGATGTCGGTGAGCTTCGCCGGCCCGTGCACGGTCTTGCTGAGCTTCTCCCCGCCGAGCAGCAGCCAGCCGTGCACGTGGATCCGGTGCGGTGGCTGCTCCCCCGCGGCGAGCAGCATCGCCGGCCAGTACACGCAGTGGAACCGGATGATCTCCTTGCCGATCAGGTGGTGCACCGCCGGCCACCAGGCATCGAAGCGGGCCCGGTCGGTGCCGTAGCCGATGGCGGTCGCGTAGTTGATGAGCGCGTCGTACCAGACGTAGAAGACATGACCCTCGGCCCACGGCACCGGCACCCCCCACTTCAGCGAGGTGCGGGTGATCGACACGTCCTCGAGGCCCTGGCGGATGAAGCCGAGCACCTCGTTGCGCTTGCCCTCGGGGGTGATCGCCTCCGGGTTCGACTCGATCCAGTCCAGCAGGCGCTGCTCGTAGCGGCTGAGGCGGAAGAAGTAGTTCTCCTCCTTCAAGCGCACCACCTGCTTGCCGGTGTGGATCGGGCAGAACGTCCCGTCGACGAGCTCCGCGTCCGTGTAGTAGGCCTCGCACGACACGCAGTACGGGCCCTCGTAGGTGTCGAGCTCGATGTCGCCGTTGTCCTTGATCTTCGTGAGGAAGGCCTGGACGGCTCGGTGGTGGCGGGGTTCGGTGGTGCGGATGAAGTCGTCGTAGGAGATGGCGAGGCTGTCCCACGTCTCCCGGAACCGGGCCGCGTTGCGATCGGCCTGCTCCTGCGGCGACAGGCCCGCCGCCTCGGCCGACTGCGCGACCTTGAGCCCGTGCTCGTCGGTCCCCGTGAGGAAAAACACCTCGTCGCCGACGAGCCGGTGCCAGCGCGCGAGCGCGTCCGCGATCACGGTGGTGTACGCGTGCCCGACGTGGGGCGCGTCGTTGACGTAGTAGATGGGTGTCGTGACGTAGAAGCGGTCGATCCGTCCAGCCTAAAGGGCGTTGAGGCGTCGCAGGATCGGCGTTTCGATCACCTCCTCGTCCGTCTCGTCGGCCCCTGAGGCCGCCGCGATGGCGGCGCCCGAGCCGGCCGCCGGGCCCGCCGCCGGGCCCGCCGCCGGGCCGGCCGCCGGGTCGGGCAGGCCCCGGCGCGTGCGGATGGCCTCGATCTCGTCGAGGCGGCGCTCGAGCTGGCGGCGCCGGGTGCCGGCCAGCTCGCCGTAGGTGGTCTGCACGGTTCCGAGCTGGCGGCCGAGCTTGTCGACGGCCTCCGAGAAGAGCTGCCACTGCTTCGTGAACCGGGCGAGCACCTGCAGGATCTCGTCGGAGGCCCGCTCGAGCTGGACCGCGTCGACCGCCTGGCGGACGACACCGAGCACCGCGAACAGCGTGAACGGCGAGCACAGCACGACCCCTTGGGCGAGCGCGTCGTCGCAGAGGCCACGGTCGTGCTCCTGGATGAACCCGAACACGCTCTCGTTCGGGATGAACAGCAGCAGGAAGCCCGGGGTGCTGGTCGGGTCGGCGTACCCGCGCGACGCGAGCTCCTTGACGCGGTTGCGCACGTCGCGCAGGAACGCCGAGCGGGTGGCCTCACGCTCGGCCGGGCTCGTGGCCTCGAGGTGGCGCAGGTAGTTGTCGACCGGAAACTTCACGTCCATGTGCAGCTCGACGTCGCGGGGAAGCAGGAACGTGAAGTCAGGGATGGTGCCGCCCGGCAGTGCACGCTGCTTGCGGTAGTTGACGCCTTCGAGCATGCCGGCGGCCCGCAGCACGTCGTCGGCCATGCGCTCGCCCCATTGGCCCCGTGCCTTGGGGCTGGCGAGCGCCTCCCGCAACGCTTGCGTGGTGCCGGCCAGCTCCGAGGTGGTGCGCAGCGTCTGGCGCAGGCCCTGCACGAGCTCGCCGTGCTGCGCGGCGCGCTCGCGCTGCAACGTCCCGACGAGCTGGTTGACGCGGGCCAGCTCGGCGTCGAGGGACTGCAGCCGCTCGTTGATCGCCTCCCGATGCTGAGCCAGCTCACGCGCGCCCGCTTCGGCCCGCATGCCGAGCTGCTCGCCCGCCACCGAGACCACCGTGTCGACCGCGGCGCGCACCGCGGCCTCGCGATCGGCCGCGCTGCGGCGGGCGAGCTCGTCGCCCAGGCGCCCCAACGCACCGATCGCGAGGACTGCGGCGCCCGCCAGAACCACCACGAGCACCCCGACGGCAGCGATCCATGTCATGCCCACCACTATGAGCGGGGGGTGTGACAGTGGCCGCGGACCCTGACTCGCTCCCCGGGCGGGTCAGAGCAACCAGGGGCGCACGATGGCCCAGCTCGCCGCCGGGGCACCGGGCACGTGGTGGTACTCGACCGGGGCCCGGTCGCCGGCCAGGCCGTCGAGGTCGATCTCCTCGATGATCGGGTCGCGGCGTTCCGGCTCGAGCACCTCCTGCACGCCGACCATTGCCGCGGCGACGATCACGCCGGCTCCGAGGCCGCCGCGCCAGCCGGTGACGTGGGGGCGGGCCAGCGGGGGCGCGGGCGCCGGGCGGGCGTCGAGCAGCCCGAGGGTGGTCTCGTCGTAGAGGTCTTCGAGGTCGACGTCGTCGTCGATGCGGGGCATCACCGTCGAGGCTACGGCGCCCGCGGGTCGGCTGGTCGGTCGGTGGGTCGCGTTCGGCGCGCCTCGCCGCGACGCCGCGTTCTCGGTACCGATCGCGACATTTCCTGTCGCCGTCGGTGCCCGGAATTCCGCCTGCGCGTTCTCGGCACCGATCACGACATGCTGATGTCGCCGATCGTTCAATGTGGACGAAGGGGGCGGCGCGGGGACGGCGGGGACGGCGGGGACGGCGGGGACGAGGTCGTCGCGAGGGCGTAGGCGCGGCGTTTCGAGACGCCGAGCGCGTCAGCGGCTTCGGCGGCGGCGTCGCGAGTCGACAGGCCTCGGTCCAGCGCGGCCCGCAGCGCGGCGCGCACCTCGTCGTCGGAGGCCTCCTCGGCCTCGGGCGCGCCCTCGACGACCACCACGAACTCGCCGCGCGGCTCGGCCGCCTCCGCCCACCTCACCAGCTCGCCGAGCGGGCCCCGCACCAGCTCCTCGTGCAGCTTCGTGAGCTCGCGCGCGAGCACCGCGGAGCGGTCGGCACCGAGCACGCCGGCGAGGTCCGCGAGCGTGCGGGCCAGCCGGTGCGGGGCCTCGTACAGCACGATCGTGCGCCGCTCGGTCCGCAACGCCTCGAGCCGCTCGGCGCGGCCGCTGCCCTTGCGCGGCAGGAACCCCTCGAACGCGAACCGCCCCGTCGGCAGCCCGCTCGCCACGAGCGCCGTGATCGCGGCGGACGGTCCGGGCACGACCGCGACCGGGTGACCCGCTGCGATCGTGGCGCGCACCAGCCGCTCGCCCGGGTCGGACACGCCAGGCATGCCCGCGTCGGTCACGACCGCGACCCGCTCGCCGCGTGCGAGCCGTTGCAGCACCTCGCCGATCCGCGTCGCCTCGGTGTGGTCGTTCACGACGAGCAGCGGCATCCGGCGCGCGATGCCGGCATGGTCGAGCAGCCGGCCGGTGCGACGCGTGTCCTCGCAGCAGATCGCGTCCGCGTCGCGCAGCGCCTCGACCGCCCGCGGTGACAGGTCGCCGAGGTTGCCGATCGGGGTCGCGACGAGAACGAGCGCGCCCGGCCCGCTCACCGCTTCACTTCGAGGCGGTCGCCGGGGCGCAGCTCCCACGACGCGAACGATCCCGCCTCGGCCTCGATCGCCGCGTGCGCCTTCAGGCAGATCCGCCCGACGCGCCACGGCCGCATCGTCGCGGTGCGCACGACCACCAGCTCGTGGTCGACGAACGCGACATCGATCGGGAACCGCATCCCGATCGTGTGCACGGACTTTGCCGGCTCGAGCAGCAGCGCCCCTTCGATGCCGTCGCGACCGAGCAGGCCGCGCAGCCGCGCGCGGGTCGACGTCGCGACCTCCAGAGTGGCGAGCACCTCGCCGTCACGCACCAACCACGCCATCTACACGTTGAACCGGATCTCGAGGACGTCGCCGTCCTGCACCTCGTAGTCCTTGCCCTCCACCCGTAGCTTGCCGAGCTCCTTCGCCTTGTGCCACGAGCCGAGCTCGAGCAGCTCGTCCCAGCGGATCACCTCGGCGCGGATGAAGCCCCGTTGCAGGTCGGAGTGGATCACCCCGGCGCACTCGGGCGCCTTGGCGCCGGCGCGGAAGGTCCATGCCCGCGTCTCCTTGTCGCCGGTGGTGAAGAACGTCCGCAGCCCGAGCAGGTGGTACGCCGCGCGGGCCACCCGGGGCAGCGCACCCTCGCCGAGACCCAGTCCATCGAGCAGCTCGGCGCGCTCGTCGGCGGGGAGCTGCGCGGCTTCGGCTTCGAGCTGCACGCACACGCCGAGGACCTCCGCGACGTCGGCGAGCTCGGCCGCGACGCGCGCCACGACCTCGCCGTCGCCGAGCTGGTCCTCGCCGAGGTTGACGACCGCGAGGACGGGTTTGGTCGTGAGCAGGAAGAACGGTCGCAGCGTCTCGCGGCGCTCGCCGTCGAGGCCGGCGCGGTAGAGCGGCGTCCCCGCGCTGAGCTCGCCCACCGCCCACTCAAGCAGCGCGACCTCACCCGCGAGCGAGCGGTCGCCCTTGGCCGCCTTGCGCCGGCGCTCGAGTTGCTGCTCGGCGCTGTCGAGGTCGGCGAGGGTCAGCTCGAGCTCGAGCGTGTGCAAGTCCTCGAGCGGGTCGGTACCGCCGACGACGTTGTCGTCGACGAACGCGCGCAGCACGTAGAGGATCGCGTCGACCTCGCGGATGCCGCCGAGGAACCGATTGCCGAGCCCTTCGCCTTGCGACGCGCCCTTCTGCAGTCCCGCGATGTCGACCAGCTCCGCGCTCGCGTGCACGACCTTGCGGGACGCGCTCATGGTCGCGAGGGCATCGACGCGGGGATCGGGCACGGTCGCGACGCCGACGTTCGTCTCGGTCGTCGAGAACGGGTGGGCGGCCACGACCGCGCCGCCGCCGGTCAGCGCGTTGAACAGCGCCGACTTGCCGGCATTGGGCAGCCCGACGATCCCGAAGCGCTCCATGCTCCCCCGAGGGTAGCGACAGCACGGGTCGCTACCTTTGGCGTGTGGACCCCGTCGAGGCGCTCGAACGGATCGGCTACCTCCTCGACCGGGACCGCGCGCCGGCGGTCAAGGCGAAGGCGTTCCTCCGAGCCGCCGAGGTCGTCCGCGGCCTCGACCCCGAGGAGCTGCGCCGGCTGCACGAGGAGCACCGCCTCCAGGACCTGCCGGGCATCGGCGAGAGCACCGGCCAAGTGATCGCGGAGGCGCTCGACGGCAAGGTGCCGGCGTACCTCGAGAAGCTCGAGCGCGCCACCGGCGTCCCGATCGGCGAGGGCGAGGAGATCCGCGCCGCGCTGCGCGGCGACTGCCACGTGCACTCCACCTGGTCCGACGGGGGCGCGTCGATCGAGACGATGGCGCGCACTGCCCGCGAGCTCGGCCACGAGTACCTGGTGCTCACCGACCACTCCGCGCGCCTGACGGTCGCTCACGGGCTGTCCAAGGAGCGGCTGCACGAACAGCTCCGCGAGGTCGCCGCGCTCAACGAGAAGCTCGCGCCGTTCCGCATCCTCACCGGCATGGAGGTGGACATCCTCGAGGACGGCACGCTCGACATGGACGACGAGACCCTCGCCGCGCTCGACGTCGTCGTCGCCAGTGTCCACTCGAAGCTGCGCATGGGCCGTTCGGAGATGACGCGGCGCATGGTGCTGGCAATGGCGAACCCGCACACCGACATCCTCGGGCACTGCACAGGGCGCATGGTCGTCGGGCGTGGCCGGCCGCAGAGCCAGTTCGACGCGGAGATGGTGTTCGCGGCCTGCGCCCGCTTCGACAAGGCGGTGGAGATCAACTGCCGGCCCGAACGCCAGGATCCACCGGAGGACCTGCTGCGGCTGGCGCTCGACTGGGGCTGCAAGGTCGCCATCGATACCGACGCGCACGCGCCCGGCCAGCTCGAGTGGATCGGCTATGGCTGCGACAAGGCGGCGCGGCTCGGCATCGACACCGCGGAGATCGTCAACACGATGCCGGCCGGCGACCTCGTCGCCTGGGCCGCGAGCCATCCGGCCGAGTAGCGTCGTCGGTCCTATGTCGAAGCGGACCGTCAAGCGCAAGAACCGAGCCCGTCGCAAGAAGGCGAACCACGGACGGAAGCCGAACGCCGGCCGCTGATCACCGGGGCCAGCCCGAGCGGCTGGCCCGCGTGGACGACGTCGTCGAGGTCATCCACGGCGTGCGGGTCGCCGACCCGTACCGGTGGCTGGAGGACGGGACGTCGGCCGACACGAGGGCCTGGGCGACCTACCAGAACGCGCAGACCCGGGCCGCGCTCGACGCGGTGGCGTCGCGCCTGCGCCTGCACGCCCGCCTGACCGAGCTGTTCCGCGCCGGCACGTCCACCGCGCCGCGCATCGAAGCCGGCCTCGTCTTCTCGCTCGACCGGTGGGGCCACCACGACCAGGCCGTGCTGTGCGTGCGGCCGCTGCGCGCCGACGCGCCACCCGAGCCGGAGATCGTGCTCGACCCGACCGACGTGGTGGCCGACGAGACCGCGGCGATCGACTGGTTCCACCCGTCGCGCGACGGGACACTGATCGCGTACGGGATCTCCGCGTCGGGTGACGAGCGCTCGACGCTGCGGGTGCTCGACCGGCGAACGGGTGCGCACCTGCCCGACGAGATCCCGCACACCCGGGCCGCGTCGGTGGGCTGGCTGCCGGACAACTCCGGGTTCGCGTACACCCGGTACGCGACCGGCGGTGACTACGACCGTCACGTCTACCGGCACCGCCTCGGCACGGCGTGGACTGACGACGAGGTGCTGTTCGCCGAGCTTCCCGACCCGAGCGCGTGGCCTGACGTCGTCGTGTCACGTGACGGGCGGCGCGCGCTCGTGCACGTCGAGCTCGGTTGGAGTCGCACCGACGTGCACCTCCTCGATCTCGCCACCGGCGAGCGGACCGTGCTGATCGAAGGTCGCGACGTGCTGACGTGGCTCGATTTCGACGAGCGCCGCGGCAGGCTCGTGGGACACACGACCCTCGACGCCGACCGCGGCCGCGTCGTGGCCGTCGACCTCGGCACTCCTGCCGGCCCCAGCACGTGGCACACGCTGGTGCCGGAGTCCGACGCGGTCATCGAGTCCGTCGCGCACGGCGCCTCATCGCTGCTCGTCGCGAAGACCGCGCACGCGATCGCGTCGCTGACCTGGCACCACGACGACGGCACACCGGCCGGCACGGTCGAGCTCCCCGAGCCGGGCTCGTTCGCCGGGATCGCGGCGAGTGAGGACTCCGACGTCGCCGTGGTGTCGTTCACCGGCTTCACCCGCCCGCCCACGCTCCTGCGCTGGACACCCCGCACCGGGGCACAGCCGTGGAGCGAGCTCCCCGGCGCCCCCGACGCGTCGGCCTTCGCCGTCGTGCAACGTACCTACCTGTCCACCGACGGCACTTCGATTCCCCTGTTCCTGGTGCGCCGGCGCGACGGCAACACGATCGACGGTGCGCCCCGACCGACGATCCTCACCGGCTACGGCGGCTTCGCGATCACGATGTCACCCGCGTACAGCCCCCTCATCACCGCCTGGGTCGAAGACGGCGGCTGCTACGCGGTCGCGTGCATCCGCGGCGGATCCGAGGAGGGCGAGGCATGGCACCGCGCCGGGATGCGCGAGCACAAGCAGCAGGTGTTCGACGACTTCCATGCCGCCGCCGACTGGCTCGTCGCAACCGGGGTGACGACCCGCGAACAGCTCGCCATCCGGGGTGGCTCGAACGGCGGGCTGCTCGTCGGCGTGGCGATCACCCAGCGTCCCGACCTGTGCCGTGCCGCGGTGTGCGCGGTGCCGCTGCTGGACATGGTGCGCTACCACCGGTTCCTCATCGCGCGCCTGTGGATCCCCGAGTATGGCGACCCCGACGACCCGCGCGACTTCGCGTGGCTGTACGCGTACTCGCCCTACCACCGCGTGGTCGACGGGACCTGCTACCCCGCGGTGCTGATCGAGACGGGCGAGCAGGACAGCCGCGTCGACCCGCTCCACGCGCGGAAGTTCGCGGCGCGCCTGCAGGCCGCGACCTCCTGCGGCCACGACCGGCCGGTGCTCGTGCGGATCGAGTCGAAGGCGGGCCACGGGCAGGGCAAGCCGGCGAGCCGCCAGGCCGACGAGGCCGCCGACGTCCTCGCCTTCGTCCGCTGGCAGCTCGACCTCGACTGAAGGTTGAGGGTCAGATGGGCCACGGGTCGGGGCGGAGGCCGATGGCGCCGAGCACGAACACGGCGGCGACCACCCAAAGCCCCTGGCCGGCCGGCGTGAGCGAGCCGGCACGGACGCCGGCTGCGACCACCCGGTCGAGGACGACACCGAGCTTGAACCGCACCCGGTCGCGCACCACGGGGCGCACGGCCAGGGCGACCGACGCCGCACCACCCGCCCGCAGGATCCAGTCGGCCGCGGTGTGCGCCGACGCGATCGAATCGACGGCGACTGACAGCGCAACGGCGGCGGCCGCGAGCACCATCGCGGGGATCGCAGCGATGCACACCTGGCCGGCGTTGCGCAGCAGCCGCAACGACAGGTAGGGACCGAGCGCGGCGCGGTGACGCCACCGCAGCCGCGCCTCGTCGCCGGCGCGGCGCAACCGCACGAACACGATCGCGTCACCCGCGGTCGCGAGCGCGGGCAGCACCAGCACCGCTACCGCGGCCAGCGCGACCACCGGCACCAGCGCGCCGAGCGCCGCCGCGAGCACCAGCAGCGGGGCGAGCGCGAGACGGCGGCCGGGCTCGACCGCAGGCGGCACCGGCAGCGCCGCGGGCGGCGGGGGAAGGGCGCGTGTGCCCTCGGCGCGGGTCACGTCACGGCCCGGGATCGCGACCGGTCGCGCCGCGACGGGCGGCGCGCCCCGTTCGAGCCCGAGCCGGGCCACGAACGCGTCGACGGTCGCGGGACGGTGTGCGGCGTTGAGCTCCAGACCGTCGAGCACCGCGTCGGACACCAGCTTCGACACGGTGGGCACGGCCCGGTTCGGCGGCACCAGCGGCGCGCCGGTCTGACGGTCGATCGCCGGTGCCGGCGCGCGCGCCGTCAGCGCCCAATAGAGCGTCGCGGCGAGGCCGTACACGTCAGTCGGCGTCCCGCACCGCGCGTTCGCCGCGTACTGCTCGGGGGGCGCGTAGCCCGGGGTGACCATGCGCGTCATCGGCGTGGTCTGGTCGGCGGTGAACTCGCGGGCGAGGCCGAAGTCGATGAGCACGACCCGCCCGTCGTCGGTGAGCATGACGTTGGACGGGTTGAGGTCACGATGCAGGATGCCAGCCCGGTGCACGACCGCGAGCGCGGCGGCGCACTGTTGCGCGATGGCGAGCGCGTGCGGCTCGTCGAGTGGCCGGCCACGGGTCACGACGTGCTCGTGGAGCGTGTGCCCCTCGAGCAGCTCCATCACCAAGTACGCGGTGCCGGCTTCCTCGAACACCTCGTACACGCGCACGATGCCGGGGTGGGTGAAGCGGGCGAGCACCGACGCCTCTCGCAGGAACCGCTGCTTCGCCGCGGCGAACGCGCCCGCGGCATGCGGAGGCGGCACGACGACGCCGTCGTGGCGGACGACGCCGTCGATGAACAGCTCCTTCAGCGCGACGGCCCGTTCGAGGCGGCCGTCGTGGGCGGCGTAGGTGATGCCGAACCCGCCGCGGCCGAGCGTGCGCTCCACGACGTAGCGGCCGCCCTGGAGCGTGGCGCCCGGGGGCAGCTCGAGCGGGACCGCGTGGGTCGTCGGGGGATGGAGGTCGCTCATGGCCGGCGCCCGCGACGGTAGTTGTACGGTCGGGCGATGGGCGCGCCAACGATCGAGTCCCTGGTCATCGCCGACCCACCCGACGCCTGGGAAGCGGCCGGCTTCGCCGTCGACCGCGACGGCACGTGCACGGTCGGGTCGGTCCGGCTGCACCTCGCCGGCCCCGGCGCGGGCAAGCGCATCGTGTCGTGGTCGCTGCGTGACGTGCCCGCGGACACGACGTCGATCGACGGCCTCGCGACATCGGTGAGCTCCGACCCGCCGCCGGTCCGGACGGTGACACACCCGAACGGCGTCGAGTCGATCGACCATCTGGTGATCCTGTCCCCCGACGTCGACCGGACGATCGCCGCGCTGGGCCGGGCCGGTCTCGAACCGCGCCGCACCCGCATGGTCGACGCCACCCAGTACGGGTTCGAGGCACGCCAGACGTTCTTCCGGATGGGCGAGGTCGTGCTCGAGCTGATCGGCGCGGACCAGCCGATGGAGGGGGCCGCCGATCGCCCCGCGGGCTTCTTCGGGCTCGCCTACACGGTCCGCGACCTCGACGCGACCGTGGCGCTGCTCGCCGGTCACATCGGCACCGTGAAAGACGCCGTGCAGCCCGGCCGGCGGATCACGACGCTGCGCCACAAGCAGCTCGGCATGTCGGTCGCGACCGCGTTCATGTCCCGCGGCGCGGCCGCCATCCCCTGAGAGGGCGCAATGGGCACGCCGACCCCGGCAGGTAGCCTCCGGCTCACATGCTCGACCACGTCTTCACCGATGCGATCGGCGCGCTCCGGGACACCTTCGAGAATGCATTGCTCGAGCGGCAGGCGTTCGAGGAGCGGTTCCAGGCCGACGTCCTGCTCGGTGACCTGACCTGGGAGACGAGCTACGGCCTGCCGGGCGAGGGCAGCCCGCCCCGGGTGCGGGCGGACATCACGCTCGACTGGCCGACGTGGGCGCAGACCGCCTACCGCTCCTGGTACATCGGCGAGCCGCTCGAGGAGGGGCCCCGCATCGAGATCGAGATCGTGCTGCGGGTGCAGCGGTTGGCGAAGCCACCCGACGCCTCGGCGGTGCTGGCGGTGCTGCCCGAGCGCAGCCCGGCGATCGGCGCTGAGCGGCTCGAGCGCGCCGGCCCCACGATCGAGACGATCTACGGCAACGACCTCGACGAGATCGAGTACGCCGTCGAGGTCAGCTACGAGGGCAGCTACGAGCTCGACGAAGAGACGTTGAAAGACGGCTCGGTGCTCGACGACCACTTCGGCGCGATGGGTGGATGGATCGCGTCGACGCTGGTGCGCCTGGGCGACATGCACTTCGAGTTCCTCCCGCCGGATCCTGAGGAGGACGCGAGCTGATGGCCGGCCCGCGCGTCGAGGTCCTCACCACCGGCTTCGAGCTGTGCGAGGCGCCGAGGGTCGATGACGCGGGCGCAGTGTGGTTCACCGACGTTCTCGGCGGCGGCGTTCGGCGCTGGTCGCCCGACGGCACGATCGAGCTGGTCGTCCCGAAGCGCCGCGGCGTCGGCGGGCTCGCGCTGCATCGCGACGGTGGCGTGGTCGTGTCGGGGCGCGACGTGACGCACGTTGGACCGGACGGCACGAACCGGCTCGTGTTCGCGCCTCCTGACGGGGTCACGGGGTTCAACGACATCTGTGCGCTGCCGGATGGCTCGGTGGTCGCCGGCGCGCTGCGCTTCCGGCCGTTCGGTGGAGAGCAGCCGGTGCCGGGCGAGTTCTGGCATGTCGAGCGCGGCGGCGAGCGAGTTCTCGTCGACGACATCGACTGGGCGAACGGCTGCGGCGCGATCGACGACCGGGTGTACGTGTGCGACTACGCGCGCGGCATCGTCCACGTCTGTGACTCGACCGGCTGCCGGGTGTTCGCGCGTACACCCGCGGGCGAGGCGGACGGGCTCGCCGTCGACGGCGAGGGCGGCGTGTGGGTCGCGCAGCCGCGGGCGGGCTCGATCGTGCGCTTCGACCCGGCGGGCACGGTCACCCGCACGGTCGAGCTGCCGGGACAGCAGCCGGCGAGCCTTGCGTTCGGTGGCGACGGTGCGCCGATGTACGTGACGACGATCGCGACGGACGGCACCCCGGCCGCGCTCCTGCGCGTCGACGCCGGCGTGTCCGGCCCGCGCCACCACCTCGCCACGCTGTAGCCCCGCCGCGCCTCCCCGCCCCCCGGTCCACATTGGACGTTTGGCGACACCCACGTGTCGGCGGCGGTGCCAAGACGGACGGGTCGGGATTCTCGGAACCACCGGCGACAGGAATTGTCGTGAACGGTGCCAAGAGTCGACGACCGCGCGCGGGCGCAGCCCGCCGGAACCGGTCGTTAGAGTCGCCCGTTCATGAACGACGACGTGGTGCTGCTCGAGGTCGACGACGGGGTCGCGACCGTGACGCTCAACCGGCCCGAGGCGCGCAACGCGCTGTCGAGCGAGGTCCTGCGGACCCTGCCGCGGCTCGTGCGCGAGTGCGACGACCGCGACGACGTCCGTGCCGTGATCCTCACCGGCGCCGACCCCGCGTTCTGCGCGGGCCTCGACCTCAAGGAGCTGAGCACCGACGAGGGCCGGGGCTCGGGCATGGCCGAGCCCCCGCCTGACCGGCGCGGCCCGCTGCCCCGCATCGGCAAGCCGATCATCGGCGCGATCAACGGCCCCGCCATCACCGGCGGTTTCGAGCTTGCGCTGGCCTGCGACTTCCTCGTCGCGTCCGAGCGGGCGCGCTTCGCCGACACGCACACCCGGGTCGGCATCCAGCCCGGCTGGGGCATGACCGTGCTACTCCCCGAGGCGATCGGCTACCGCCGGGCGCGCGAACTGAGCACGACCGGCAACTTCCTCGACGCGCCGACGGCGCTCGCGTGGGGGCTTGTCAACCACGTCGTCCCCCACGACGAGCTGATCCCGTTCTGCCGGCGCCTCGCGCACGACATCGCGTCCAACGACCCCGCCGGCGTCGCCCGCATCCTCGCGACCTACGAGGAGGGCTCGCTCGTCAGCCGGGCCGAGGCATGGAAGGTCGAGGCTGACGCCGCCCGGGCGTGGCTGAGCGGCGGGCACGGGAGTGCGGCGGACGTTGCGGCACGCCGCGAGGCGGTCATCGCCAGGGGTCGCGGCCAGGTGCGCTAGAACCTCATGCTGCAACGCCGCGCCGTGTCCCTGCTCGCCGCGCTCCTCGCGTTGACGATGGTGGCTGCTGGTTGTGGCGACAGCGGCAACGGCAAGCTCAGCGCCGAGGACTTCGCCGATCAGACCTGCCCCGACTTCACGGACTGGGCGAAGTCGCTCCAAGACGTCGTGTCCGGGTTGCGGAACCTCGGTGCCGACACCGATTCGGAGACCGGGAAGAAGAAGTTGAGCTCGGCCCTCGGCGACCTCGACCGCGCCACCGGCAGGCTGGGTCGCCGGCATCGACGGCCGCGGCGCACCCGACGTCGAGAACGGCGACGACATCAAGAAGCAACTCGTCGACGGGCTCAACTCGCTCCGCCAGGACGCGCGCTCGCTGCGGACCAAGGTCGACAACTTCGACATCTCGAACCCCTCCGACCGCGAGCTGGCCGACTTCTCCGACGCCATCGACTCGTTCGGGAGCGCGTTCAGCGACGACGCGAGCAGCCTCGACGCGTTCAGCGACAACACCGAACTCGACAACGCGTTCAGCGACTCGAAGGTGTGCGACGAGGCCGAGTCGGCCTTCAGCGACCTGTCAGGCTGATCTGCGCGAGCGGCGCTCGGCTCAGGCGGACTCGCCTGCCGCTGCGGCCCGGTCCTTGGCGAGCTCGTCGAGCATCTCGTACTCCTCGCCGGTGTTGGTCCAGTCCTCGAACTGGATGACGTTGATCTCCGAGAACTTCTTGCGAAGCCAGCCGTCGTTGCGGTCGAGCAGGCCGAGCTTCTTGCAGTTCGGCACGATCTTCGAGAACAGGAGCTGCTGGAACGGGTCGTCGTTCTTGTTGCCGCCGTTGTCGAGCTGGAGCTTCACCATCGCGCGGACGTCGACACCCATTCGCTCCCACACCTCCTGCTGGAGGAACCGGTCACGCATGCGCACGGCCGCCTCGAACGCGAACTGCTGACGTTCGAGCATCTCCGCGTCGGACAACCCGTCGTAGAACTCCTTCAGCGACAGCACGCCGAACGCCACGTGACGCGCCTCGTCGGACATCACGTAGCGCAGCAACTGCTTGAGCAGCGGCTCCTCGGTCAGCATGTGCATGAAGCCGAAGGCGGCGAGCGCGAGGCCCTCGACCATGATCTGCATGCCGAGGTAGGTCATGTCCCAGCGGCTGTCCTCGATGATGTCATCGAGCAGCATCCGCAGGTGGGCGTTGATCGGGTAGTGCCCGGTCAGCTTCGTGTCGAGGTACTTCGCGAACACCTCGACGTGACGAGCCTCGTCCATCACCTGCGTTGACGCGTAGTACTTCGCGTCGATCCACGGCACGGTCTCGACGATCTTCGCGGTGCACAGCAGCGCGCCCTGCTCACCGTGCATGAACTGGCTGAGGGTCCAGTTCTGCGCCTCCATGCGGAGCTGGCCGAACTCCTTGTCGGTCCAGTTCGCGAGCGGACCTCCGGGTGCGACCGCGGCCTGCATCACCGGATCCTGCTCGGCGTCGAGCGGCGCGTTGGCGGCCACCTTCTCGAGGTCGACCTCGGTCTCCCACGGCAGGTCGGTCTCGCCGTTCCACTGCGAGACCTTCGCCTTCTCGTAGAGCTTGGCGAGCGCCGGGCGCTGGCCCTTCTCGTAGTCCCACGTGAAGATCGCGTCCGCGTTGTCCTTGACCGCGTGGATGATCGCATCCACGTCGTCGTTGGTGATCGCGAGGATCGCCTCGAGGTCGTTGGCGTCGGCGCGCCCGAGGATGTCTTCGTTGGTTGCGGACATCAGTGGGTCTCCCCTTCGTCTGGGACCGGTGCCAGGGCGGACACCAGCCGGGTGATGAGCTGTTCCCAAGGGCGGGCCTCGGGCATTGGATAGGAGATGGCCTCGTACAGGAGGAAGCCGAGGCCGACCGCGTGGCAGAACGCCACAAGCGACTGGGTGTCGAGGCCGGCGTCGATCGAGCCGTCGGTCTTCGCGGCCTCGACGAGCTCGGCGAGCGACGCGGCACGCTCTTCGAGCACTTGGAGGATCGAGTCGCGCACCTCGCGGTCGCGCCGCGCCGCGACGAACGCCTCGAGCAGCAGCGCCCCTTCCTCGTCCGCGCAGTCCTCGCGCGGCGTGACGAGATGCGATCCGACCGTGCGCAGGATCTCCGACGCGTGCCCGTCGAAGCGGTGCTGCGCGAACAACTCGTCGAGCTCGTGGGTGGTGTGGGCCTCGATCGCCGCCTGGAGCAGGTCGGCCTTACCGGTGAAGCGGCCGTAGATCGCCCCGGTGGTGAGCCCGGCCCGCCGCGCGATCTCCTGCACCCCGGCGCGGTCGTAGCCCTTCTCGGCAAAGACCTCGGCGGCGGCCGCGATCAGCCGCTCACGGGTGGTATCGCTCGACTCGACGAGAGCCATCCGGGCTGACGATAACCGTTATTACCGCAGGTCGCAAAGCCTAGCCGGCAACCGGGCGGCAAAGTGCTCAAGCGGCGGACCGCCCGGACCGAACTAGCCCGCGATGACTACCTGCGGGTGGTCATCCGAGGAGGACGAACGATGGTGCCGATCTCCCATTGCGAACGGTGTGGGTACGCCAACCTGCCGTCGTGGGGGCGCTGCTTCTGCTGCTGGCGGTCGCTCGGCCACCGACGTCGTCGGCTCCGTCGAGGGGCGGGCTCGGCCCGGGTGCACCGGGCCCGCCATCCCTCGAACCCACCGGCCGCGCTGGTCGAGGACCTCGCCGCGGTCATCGCGGCGTGGTGAGCCCACCGAGCAGCGGCGCCACCAGCGCCCGCAGGTCGTGCTGGGGACGGGGCCCGATGTGGGTGATCACCTCGCCGGCCGCCACCGAGCCGATCCGCGCCGAGAGCACCTCGTCGTAGCCAGCGGTGAGCCCGTAGAGCACGCCCGCGGCGAACTGGTCACCGGCTCCGGTCGTGTCCAGGACCGGGCCCATCGGGTGCGCCCCGACCACGTGTACCTCCTCGCCGCGCACCACCACTGCGCCCGCCTCGCTGCGCGTGAGGTACGCGAGCTCGCAGTCCTCGCGGACGCGCTGGAGCGCGTCGTCGAAGTGCTCGACCTCGTACAGCGAGCGGATCTCCGCATCGTTCGCGAACAGGATGTCGACGGACTCGGTGATCAGCTCGCGGAACTCGTCGCGGTGCCGCTCGACACAGAACCCGTCGGAGAGGGTGAGCGCGACCTGGTTGCCGGCATCTCTCGCGACCGCCATGACGAAGCGGATCGCGTCCTTGGTGGGCTCGCGGTCCCACAGGTAGCCCTCGCAGTAGACAACCTTCGACGCCCGCACGAGCGCTTCGTCGACGTCGTCGACGTCGACGAAGCCGGCGATGCCGAGCGACGTGTTCATCGTGCGCTGTGCGTCGGGCGTGACGACGATCAGGCACCGTCCGGTGGGTGGGCCGGCCGGGGCAGGTGGAACGGCGAACTCGACTCCCGCGGCGCGGATGTCGTGGGCGAACACCGCGCCGAGCTGGTCGTCGCGCACCTTGCCGATGAACGCGGCACGACCGCCGAGGGCCGCCACCCCGACGGCGGTGTTGGCCGCCGACCCGCCGGACGCCTCGACGCCCGGGGGCATCGCGGCGTACAGGGCCTCGGCGCGCTCGGCCTCGATCAGCTGCATCGCGCCCCGGACGAACCCGTTGGCGACGAGGAAGCGGTCGTCGACCGACGAGATCACGTCGACGATCGCGTTGCCGACGGCGAGCACGTCGTAGGTGCGGGAACCGGGCACGGTCACGGCGGCGAACGCTACAGGTGGGCGCGACACACCGGTAGCCTCGGCTGCCGTGCCCGACTCCGACCCGTACCGCCTCCCGCGCGTCGTGGTGCCGTCTCGTTACGAGCTGACGATCGAGCCGGATCTCGACGCCGGCACGTTCTCGGGGCATGAGCAGGTCGCGGTCGAGGTGCGCGAACCGGTGACCGACGTCGTGGTCAACGCGGTCGACCTCGACATCGACGACGTGTGGTTCGAGGCCGCGGATGGCGGCAGGCGGCGCGCCGCCAAGGTCCGCCTCGAACCCGGCGAGGAGCGGGCGCGCTTGGTCGTCGACGAGCCCCTCGAACCCGGCGCCTGGGTGCTGCACGCCGCGTTCCGGGGGACGTTGAACGACCGGCTCACCGGCTTCTACCGCTCGACGTACACCGACGACGCCGGCAACGAGCACGTCATCGCCGTCACCCAGTTCGAGGCGACCCACGCCCGCAAGGCGTTCCCGTGCTGGGACGAGCCCGAGCTGAAGGCGGTGTTCTCGATCACCCTCGTGGTCCACGGCTCGATGACTGCACTGTCGAACGCACGCGAGGTCGAGCGCGACGTCCTCGATGACGGCCGCCACCGGGTGCGCTTCGCCGACACCATGAAGATGTCGACCTACCTGGTCGCGTTCGTGGTGGGGCCGCTGGCGCTCACCGCGCCGCTCGACGTCGCCGGTGCGCCACTGCGGATCGCGCACGTCCCCGGCAAGGAGGGCCTGACCGGGTTCGGGCTCGAAGCGGCCGCGTTCGGTCTGCAGTGGTTCGCCGGCTACTACGGGATCCCGTACCCCGGCGACAAGTGCGACCTCGTCGCGGTACCGGACTTCGCCTTCGGCGCAATGGAGAACCTGGGGTGCATCACGTTCCGCGAGGTGCTGCTGCTGGTCGCGCCGGAACGCGCCGCGCAACCCGAGTTGCAGAGCGTCGTCGACGTCGTCCACCACGAGCTGGCGCACATGTGGTTCGGCGATCTCGTGACGATGAAGTGGTGGAACGGCATCTGGCTCAACGAGGCGTTCGCCACGTTCATGGAGATGAAGTGCTGCGACGCGTTCCGCCCCGAGTGGGAGCGATGGGTGTCGTTCGGACTTGCCCGCACGAGCGCGTTCGAGGTCGACGCGCTCACGAGCACGCGCCCGATCGAGTTCGAGGTCGTCTCCCCCGACGACGCGGAGGGGATGTTCGACGTGCTCACCTACGAGAAGGGCGCGGCGGTGCTGCGGATGCTCGAGCAGTACCTCGGTGAGGACGAGTTCCGCGACGGGATCCGCCACTACCTCGCGACCCACCAGTACGCGAACACCGAGACCACCGACCTGTGGGACGCGATCGAAGCAACCACCGGCGAACCGGTACGGCGCATCATGGACAGCTGGATCTTCCAGGGTGGCTACCCGGTCGTCGAGGTCGAACGCACCGGCGACTCGACGCTGGTGCTGCGCCAGGAGCGATTCCGCTACCCGCTCGACGGCGACTCGAACGCCACCGGCGAGCGGTGGGCGATCCCCGTTCTCTACTCGTGGACGGCGGGCGGCCGGCGCCATCACGAGCGAGTGCTGCTCACCGAGCGCGAGCAAGAGATCACGCTCACCGGCGATGCCGAATGGGTGCATCTCAACACGGGAGGGTCGGGCTTCTACCGCGCCCGCTACCGGGGCGCGCTGCGCGACCAGCTCGCCGCGCACCTGGCGGAGCTGAGCCCGCTCGAGCGCTACAACCTCGTCGACGACGCGTTCGCCTCGACCGTGCAGGGCGCGACCCGTGTGACGGAGTTCCTCGAGCTCGCCCGCAGCTTCGCGCTCGACACCGACCTGTCGGTGTGGCAGCGGCTCTCCAGCGCGCTCGGCACCATCGACCGGATCGTCGACGCACACAGCCGACCGAGGCTCCAGCAGATCGTGCGGGCCCTCGCCGCGCCGGCACTGCACCGCATGGGCTGGCAGCCCGCGAGTGGTGAGCCCGACCGGCAGCGGCAACTGCGCGCGACGCTGTTCGAGCTGCTCGGCGTGGTGGGCGCGGACGACGACGTCGCGGAACGGGCCCGGGAGCTGCACGCGCAGCACCTCGCGGATCCGGCCACCACCGATCCCGCACTCGTCGCCGCCGCGGTCAACGTGATCGCCGACCGCGGCGGGCCCGAGGAGTTCGACGCGTTCCTCGACCGGTTCCGCGCCGCGCACGACCCGCAGGAGGAGCTTCGCTACCTCTACGCGCTGCCGCGGTTCCGCCACCGCCCGTCGTTCGAGCAGCTCCTCGACCTCACGCTGTCCGAGATCCGCACCCAGAACGCGCCGTTCGTGCTCGCCCGCGCGCTCATGAACCGCGACCTCGGACCGGTGGCGTGGGACTTCGTACGCCGGAGCTGGCCGGCGCTGTGCGAGCGGTTCCCCTCCAACACGATCGTGCGCCTGGCCGAAGGCATCCGCGCTCTCACCGAGCCGTCGGTCGCCCAGGACGTGCTCGCGTTCTTCGCCGAACATCCGGTCCCGCAGGCCGCGAAGACGATGGAGCAACATCTCGAGCGTCTCCGCGTGCATGTCGCGTTCCGCGAACGAGAGCGCGACGCGCTCGCTGCTGCGCTCTGGTGACACCTGCGGCGCACGCACGGCGGTGATCCCGCGGCCCGGCGAGCCGTGGCTGTTCTCGGTCGAGCCCGACACGGCGCAGATCACCTGGCGGGCTGACCGGACGCGGGGCATCGAACCCGGGGTCCAGCTCATCGACGGGCTCCGCGCCGGGTCGGTCCAGCACGTCGAGATCGGCGCGCTCGGCACGACTGTGCGGGTCGAGACGCCACCGCAGCTCGATGGTCCCGAGCTGTGCCGTGTCGCGACGATCAACGACCTGCACATCGGCGCCACGTCGTTCGGGTTCTTCGGCACGATGAAGGAGCCGGCCGCGCGCGTGCCGCACGCGGTGCGCTGTGTCGAGAGCGCGATCCGCGACGCGCTCGCATGGGGCGCTCGGCTGCTCGTCGTGAAGGGCGATCTCACCCACAAGGGACGCGAGTCGGAGTGGCGCACCATCGGTGAGCTACTGGCCAGCCAGCCCGTACCGGTCGCGGTGGTGCCCGGCAACCACGACGTGAAGCCGTACCGCCACCTCGACCCGCAACCGGCGCTCGCCGCCCACGGGTTGCACCTCGTGCACGGCATGGAGGTGATCGATCTGCCGGGCGTGCGGGTTGTGCTCGCTGACACGACCGTGCCCGACTTCGATCGCGGCCACATCGCCCACGTCGCGGCAGACATCGTCCGGGTCGCGGCGCGGGCGGCGGGTGGCGTGCTCGTCGCCCTGCACCACCATCCGCAGCGCTACCGGTTCCCCACGTTCCTGCCGACCGGCATCCCTGGACCGGAGGCGGCCGCGTTCCTGAGCGACCTCGCCGCCGCGAACCCGTCGACGCTGGTCACCACAGGCCACACGCACCGGCACCGGCGGCACGAGCGGTTCGGGCTCACCGTCTGCGAGGTGGGCTCGACCAAGGACTACCCGGGCACGTGGACCGGCTACGTCGTGCACGCGAGCGGGATCCGCCAGGTGGTCCGCCGCGTGAGCGACCCCACGTGCCTCCCGTGGCTCGACTACACAGGCCGGGCGGCGCTGGGGCTGTGGCGACGCTGGTCTCCGGGCCGGTTGGACGACCGCTGCTTCGCCGTCCGCTGGCCGGCGAGCACCGGCGACCGCCGCGCCCGCGCTGCTAGAGGCCGCCGACAGCCGGGGCGAAGCGCGCCAAGTACGACGTGAGGTGCGCGTACGTGCCGGTCGCGAGCAGCACGCCGAGCACGACGAGCAAGCTGCCGCCGAGCCGCTCGAGCACCGGGCCGGCCCGGCGCACCCGCGCCGTGAGCAACGGCGACGACGCGAGGCCGAGTGACGCGAGCACGAACGGCACCCCGATGCCGGCGGCATAGGCGGCGAGCAGCAGACCCCCGCGCGCCGGATCGGCGCCGCGCGCGGCGAGCACGAGCGCGGCGCCGAGGAGCGGTCCGACGCACGGGCTCCACGCCGCACCGAACGCGACCCCGAGCACGAGCGGTCGCGCGATGCCGCGACGTGGCAACCGGTGGATCAGCCGGCGGGGTGCGACCACGCGCCCGCGCAGCACACCGAGCAGTACGAGCCCGAACGCGACGACGAGCACGCCTCCGACCCGCTGCAGCACGTCTTGGACCGAGTCCAGTGACGATCCCACGTAGCCCGCGGCGACGCCGAGACCGGCGAACACGACCGCGAACCCGGCGACGAACACGACCGTCGCCGGCACCGCCCGCGTCAGATCGCCGGTGTCTCCCGACTCGCCGACGATCATGCCGAGGTACGCGGGCACGAGCGGCACCAGGCACGGCGCGAGGAACGACGCCACGCCTGCGCCGAAGAGCGCGACGACGTCGGTGACCGTCGAGGTCGCCAGGGTCATTGCGTACCGGAACCGAAGGTGAACGAGTACGCCTGGAAGCCTGCAGAACCCGGGCGCAGCACCAGCGTGTGGCTGCCGTCCTCGACGCCGTCGACGAGCCGGTACAGGTCGTCGCCGGTCACCGTGACCGGCGGCAGCGCCCGGCCGTCGAGCTCGAGTGCCAGTGCGCACCCGGAGGCACAACCAGCGACGATGTTCACCTCGCTCGCGTGGAAGCGAAGCACGATCGACGCGCTCGGATCGCTCGCGGTCGCGGCTTGGTTGCCGATCGTCCACTGCCCGGTGAGCGCGAACGAGTCGTCCGGCACCGGCTCGGGCGCGGTGAACGTCGAGGTCCCGTCCACGTACGGCTCCGGTGACGACGAGAACGACGCCGCCCCGTACTGCAGACCGAAGTGGATCTCCGGTGTCTGGGTCGCGGTCAGGCGTTGCTCGGGGCCCGCGTCCGCGGCGCGCGGAGCGCTCGCCGGGACGCCGAGCAGCGTGCGGATGTCGGACTCCTTCTGGTCGTCGTTGCCTTCACCGATGTACACCTGCCGGAGCCGGCCTTCGCGGTCGGTCAGGTACTCCGCGGGCCAGTACTGGTTCGCGAAGGCGTTCCAGATCGCCATGTCGTCGTCGAGCGCGACCGGCCAGGTGACGCCGAGGCGCGCCACTGCCCGCTCGACGTTGCCGTGGTCCTTCTCGAAGTCGAACTCCGGCGAGTGGATGCCCACGATGACGAGCCCTGCGTCCCGGTACCGGTCGTAGAGGGCACGCAGGTGCGGGATCGTGCGCACGCAGTTGACGCAGGAGTAGGTCCAGAAGTCGTACACGACGACCTTCCCGCGCAACACGTCGCGACCGAGCGGAGGCGAGTTGATCCAAGCCTTCGCGGCCGCGACCGACGGGACCGACGCCGCCTTGACCGACAGGTCCTGCGTCGCACCGCCGGCGAGGTCGCGCGGCTCGACGGTGGTGGCGACGTACACGGCCAGGCCCGCGATCAGCGCGAGCGCAGCGAAGGCGATCAAGGCGGGCCGGCCCCTCACGAGATCGTCACCGCTGCCATTGTCCCCGCTGGCGGCGCCGGTGTCGGGGCGACCCGGTGAGGACGGCCTTCACGCTCGGGCTGCGCCGCTGCCGGACCGAGACGTTCCCGCCGTCGTTACCGGCCGATCACCCGGCGAACGCCAGCGCCTCGGCCCAGGAAGCGCCGTTCGCGATCAGCGCCCGGTACTGCATCACAGGGCGGGGACGGTTCATGCCGAGCACGCCGACGAGCTTGCCGGCCCGCCCGTACAGCGCGACGAACCGCCGGTCCGCGAGCGAGCCATCGACGATGGCGACCTCGTCGCCCGGACCGCTGCGTCCCGCGAGCTGGATCTTGCGGTCGTACTGGTCGGACCAGAACCACGGGACCGGCGCGTACGGGTCGCGGGCATCGAGCAGCCGTCGGGCGGCGTGCGCCCCCTGGTCCTGCGCGTTCTCCCAGTGCTCCACCCGCATCGCCTCGCCGAGGCGCGGGTTGTACCAGCACGCCACGTCACCGGCGGCGACCACCCCCGGCGCGGCGAGGCAGGTCTCGTCGCACACCACCCCGTTGTCGACGGTGAGGCCCGATCCCGCGAGCCACTCGACGTTCGGGACCACCCCCACGCCGACCACCACCACGTCTGCGGGCAACGTCGCACCGTCCGAGAGGACCACGCCGGCGACCTGGCCTCGCCCGTCGTCGACGAAGCCGCTCACGCCCGTCGACAGGCGCACGTCGACACCGTGATCGCGGTGGATGTCCGCGCACAGCGCGCCGACCGTGTCGCCGAGCACTCGCTGGAGCGGGACAGCGAGCGCTTCGAGGAGCGTCACGTCGAAGCCGCGCTCGCGCGCGGTGGCGGCGACCTCCGCGCCGATGAACCCCGCGCCGACGACCACGACCCGCGACGGTGTCGCGTCGAACGCCCGGCGCAGCGCCAGGCAGTCGTCGAGGGTCCGCAGCACGTGGATGCCTTCGAGGTCCGGCTGACGGGGCAACGTGCGCGCCCGCGCCCCGGTCGCGATCACGAGGCCGTCGAAGCCGGCGGTGCTGCCGTCGCTCAGCTCGAGCTTGCGCGCCCCGAGGTCGAGCGAGCGGGCGGCGACGCCGAGGCGCCAGTCGAGGGCGAGGTCGTCGATGGCACGCCCGACCGGGGTGAGCGCGATGCGCTCGGGCTCCCACGCGCCGGCGAGCACCTGCTTGGACAGCGGCGGCCGGTCGTATGGCAGGTGGGGCTCGTCACCGATCACCGTGATCGTGCCGTGGAAGCCCTCTTCGCGCAGCGTCTCGGCCGCGCGAAAGCCGGCCAGCGACGCGCCGACGATCGTGACAGAGGCGGGGACGGTCAGGTCAGTCCTCGAGGGTGATGGCCTGCTTCGGGCAACGGCGCACCGCCTCTTCGACCTTGGGCCGCAGCTCCTCCGGGGGGTTCTCCTGCAGCACGTACAGGAAGTCGTCGTCGCGGACCTCGAACACCTCGGGCGCCGCTTTCATGCAGAGCGCGTTGCTCTCGCAGAGATCGAAGTCGACGACCACTCGCATGGGTTGCCTCCAGGACTCGCGCTACCGCCCATGCAACCTACCTTCCACTACTATCCGAACGTGCGTTCGGTTCCTGAGCGGTTGTCGAACAGCGCGGCCCGTCGCGTCGCGCTCGCGGCGCAGGGTTTCACCGACCCACGCCCGCAGGGTCGGGTCGACGCCCGCCACCTGCGGCGCGTGGTTGCGCGGGTCGGTGTGCTCCAGATCGACTCGGTCAACGTCGTCGCGCGCTCCCACGAGCTCCCCGCGTTCTCGCGCCTCGGTCCGTACCCGCGCGCGCTCCTCACCGATCTCACCGAGCGGCGCCGCGAGCTGTTCGAGTGCTGGGCGCACATGGCGTCGGTGGCGCCGGTCTCGCTGCACCCGCTGCTGCGGTGGCGGATGGCGGCTGCAGCGAACCACGCCTGGAAGGGCCTGGTCGCGCTGGCGCGTGACCGTCCCAACTACGTCGAAGCGGTGTTCGCCGAGGTCGCCGAACGGGGCCCGATCGCGGCATCCGAGCTGACCGACGCCGGCCGGTCACGAGGCCCGTGGTGGGGATGGGCACACGGGAAGCAGGCCCTCGAATGGCTGTTCTGGTGCGGCCGTCTCGCCGTCGCTGGCCGCGGCAGCAACTTCGAGCGCCGCTACGACCTGCCCGAGCGGGTGCTACCGGCACCGGTGCTCGCCGCCCCGACCCCGTCGGAGGACGACGCGCAACGCGAGCTGCTGCGGCTGGCGGCGCGGAGCCACGGCATCGGCACCGCGAAGGACCTCGCCGACTACTTCCGCATCAACGTCAACGTCGCGCGGCCCCGGCTCGCCGAGCTCGTCGAGGAAGGCGACCTCGTACCGGTGCAGGTCGAGGGGTGGCGTCAGGGCGCGTTCGTGCACCGCGAGGCCGCGCTGGCGCGGCAGGTCGATGCACGCGCGCTGCTGTCGCCGTTCGACTCGCTGGTGTGGGAGCGGTCGCGCACCGAGCGCATCTTCGGAATGCAGTTCAGGCTGGAGGTGTACAAGCCGGCGCCCGCGCGTGTGCACGGCTACTACGTGCTGCCGTTCCTGCTCGGCGACGAGCTGGTCGGCCGCGTCGACCTGAAGGCGGACCGGCCGCACCGGACGCTGCGCGCGCACGTGCTGCACGTCGAGCCACGATTCGCGGACCGTGCACGCGAGATCGAAGCCGCAGCGCGCGCCGAACTGCAGACGATGGCGGCGTGGCTCGGCCTCGACCACGTCACCATCGGCCGGGTACAGACCGGCTAGGTCCGTCCCGGTCCTCACGTGACGATCGTGAGCTCGGCGGTCGTGGGTGGTGGGTGGACGTGGACGCCGGCCGCTTCGACGGCGGAGACGGTGAGCGGTGTGCGGGTGCCGTCGTCGAGCGCTGCGGCACCGGCCGGTCCGAAGATCGACACGCCGGAGGGCCGGGCGCGGTGGTCGTGGCGGAGCTGGTGGCGGATGCCGTCGAAGCCGTGGGCGCGGAGGGCGGCTGCCCACCGGCGGGGCAGGTCGTACGGGACGAGCGTGACGAGCTCGTTGGTGATGCCATAGGGGCCGGCAGCCTTCCGGGTGGTGGCCGCCAGCCGGGCGTTGGGGTCGGGGGGCGCAGTCCGGCGCAACTCTCGGGCGGCCACCCAGTCGATTGACACGGGGCCGAGCCGGGTGGCCTCGCGGATCGCCGCGTAGGCGTCGGTCGCCAGGTAACAGGTGCCCTCGGGCGCGGGGAGGTCGAAGCGACCGCTGCCGTCGGAGGAGAACCACCACGTACGCGATGCTGCTCGGCACACGCGCACGAGCACCGCGGGCGGAGGCGTCGAGGGGAAGCCGCGCAGGTCGCCCGGCTCGCCGAGGGTGACCGGGGGGCTCACGCAGCCAGGGCGCGGGCCGCGCTCTGGGCGACCACCCGGACCCGATCGATCTCACCTCGCGCCAGGGCCTCCAGCGGCGCCTCACCCAAGTCCGGATCCGGGGTGCGGAACCAGCCGGCCACGGTCCAGCCGTCGACGGCCTGCTCGGGGAACAGCGCAAGGATCTCCGCGAGCCCCGGGACGAGACCGCCGCGGTCGAACTGCCACAGCGGATAGAGGTGCTCGCCGTCCGCGGTGATCGTGCGGAGCAGACGCCGGCGCGCTGCCTTCGCCGCGACGGCCTGGCGGCTGATCCCCAGCCGCGCCTGCACACCGTCACTGCGAAGGAACGGGCCGACCAGGTCGTCCCAGGGCGACGGCAGCGGCGTGCTGGCCTTGACGGCGCGCTCGGCGAACGAACGGGGCTCACCCAGCACCACGCGCGCCGGTCGCCCGGCGCGTTCGTGCTCGGCGACGACGCGCGACAGCACCTGCTTGAACTCCCGGGTCGCCTCGGCGACGAACGCCCGGTCCTCGCTCCGCAACGGCGCTGCCACGCTCGACCTCCTCGGTGTCAACCTCGTCAACACAATAGCGGCTTGTCAACAGCGTCAACACCACGTCGTGGCCCTAGTCCCAGAAGTTCAACGCCGACCGCATCGTCTGCTCGTACTGCTCGAAGTCGCCGGCCGTGCGGACCGACCAGATGAGCTCCGCGTCGGCGCCGACGAGGTGGCGCAAGCCGGCGTTGTCGTCTTGGGCGACCGCGACGATCGCGTCGGCGACGACCTCCGGCGGCGCCGGCTTCCCGTCGGGCGCGAGGGTCCGGACGGCGACGTCGAAGCGGTCTGAGACCTCCTTGTACGGCGACGAGTCGTCGAAGCGCGCGGCAACGAGTGCGTTCGACGCGAGCTCGGTCTCGAACTGACCGGGCTCGATCGCCGCGACGCGGATCCCCCACGGCCGGCATTCGAAGTGCAGTGCCTCGGTGATCGCCTCGACGGCGTGCTTCGACGCGGCGTACAGGCCGGCGAACGGGCGGGCGACCAGCCCGGCGATCGAGCTGACGTTGACGATGACCCCCGAGCGCTGCTCGCGCATGATCGGGATGACGGCCCGGACCACCCGGACGACGCCGAAGACGTTCGTGTCGAACAGCACGAACATCTCGTCGTCACTGCACTCCTCCACGGGGCCGCGCAACTCGATGCCGGCGTTGTTGACGCACACGTCGATGCCCCCGGCCCGCTCGAAGACCTCCGCCACTGCTGCTTCGACCGACTCGATGTCTCGCACGTCGAGGCGCACGACGTGCAGGTCGAGGTCCTCCGCGGCAGCCGTGTCGCGCAACGGCGTGGCCCGCTCGAGCGTTCGGACGGTCGCATAGACCTCATGACCCTGGCGGGCGAAGCTCAACGCCGCGTGGTACCCGAACCCGCTCGAGCAACCCGTGATCAGCACCACCGACATGGCGCTCCCTCCCTGTCCCACTGGTCCCCCGCTGGGGCTCCGGGCCCCAACGATGGCACCAACGCGGGCGGGGATCAGGCGGGGAGGCCGACCGCTTTCGTCTCGAGGAACTCCTCGAAGCCCTGCACGCCGTTCTCCCGCCCGAGCCCGCTCGCCTTGTACCCGCCGAAGGGTGTGTCGACCGCGAACCACTGGCCGCCGTTGATGCCGACGGTCCCGGTGCGCAGCTTGCGCGCCACGGCGATCGAGCGATCGAGCGACTGGCTCACCACCGCGCCCGACAGCCCGTAGATCGTGTTGTTCGCGATCCGGACGGCATCGGCGTCGTCGTCGAAGCCGAGCACGACCAGCACCGGCCCGAAGATCTCCTCCTGCGCGACGGTCGAGCTCTCGTCCTTCTCCGCGATCACCGTGGGCTCGACGTAGTAGCCCTTCGGCAGATCGGCGGGGCGACCGCCACCACAGGCGATGCGAGCACCCTCCTGGCGGGCCTTGTCGATGTAGCCGAGCACCCGGTCGCGCTGGCGTGCGCTGATCTGCGGACCTTGCAGCACCTCGGGGTCGGTCGGGTCGCCGACCTTCACCGAGGCCATGCCGGCGACGGCCGCGTCGACCGCCTCGTCATAGCGGCTGTTCGGCACCAGCAACCGCGACGTCATCGCGCACCCCTGCCCGGCGTGGGTGCACATCCCCATCCCCGCCATCATCGCGGTCGCCGCGATGTCGGCATCGTCGAGCGCGATCAGCGCAGACTTGCCGCCGAGCTCGAGCGCGATCTTCTTCAACGTCGGCGCGGCCGCCGCCATGATGCGACGGCCGGTCATCGCGGAGCCGGTGAACGCCACCATGTCGACTCGCGGATCGGTCGTCAGTTGCTCACCGGCCACCGGGTCGGAGGAGGTGACGATGTTGAGCACGCCCGCCGGGATGTCGGTGCGCTCGGCGACCAGCCGGCCGATGTGGGTCGCCGACCACGGCGTGTCGGGTGGCGGCTTCAACACGACCGTGCACCCGGCGGCGAGCGCCGGCCCGATCTTCGCGAGGTGCAGCAGCAGCGGGTAGTTCCACGGCGTGATCGCGGCGACGACGCCCATCGGCTCGCGCCAGACCTGGCGGCGATGGCGGGCGCCGTAGAACTCCATCTCCGGCAGGTCGGTGTCGTACGGGTAGGTCCGGGCCATGTTCGCCCAGTACGGCAGCTCGTCGATGGGCTTGTCGACCTGGATCACCGGCGTGAGCATCACGGGGCAACCGACTTCGGCGACGATCACCTGCCGCAGCAGCTCGCGTTCGTCGGAGAGCGCGGTCGCGAGCTGCTCGATGCAGCGGGCCCGCAGCTCGTGGTTGGTCGACCAGTCCGTCTCGTCGAACGCGCGACGAGCGGCGGCGATCGCGTCGTCGATGTCCGCCGGCGTCGCGTCCGCGGTCACGCCGATGACCGCTTCGGTCGCCGGATTCAGGTTCTCGTAGGTCGCCCCGTTCGCGGCGCCGACCAACTTGCCGTCGATCAGCATCCTGGTCTCTTCGATCACACCGACCTCCGTCATGAGCACCCCCGGGTCCGCGCGCCTGACGCCGGCGTCAGCGTAGTGCCGGTGGTCCGAGGACCGAGGTGCGACGGAGGTGCCTACCGCGGCTCGATCCTCCGGCGGCTTGCGCGTGACCGACCGCACCCAGGAGGCGTGATCAGGCGCCGCCGAAGCGCGGCCCGTCGAAGTGGTCGACGGTCGTGAACTCGTCGACCGGCGCGCGCGTCAGCCGGCGCGGTTGACGGACAGGATGGCCGAGCGCGACCACGGCGGCGACTGCGAGCTCGTCGGGTACGTGGAGCAACGCCTTCACCTCCGGCTCGCGGCGGATCGGCATCGTGGTCATCACTCCGGCCAACCCCTCGTCGCGTGCCGCGAGCAGCACGCTCCACACGAACGGATAGATCGACGCCCCGCCCGCGAGCGTGTAGCGGTCGAGATCGCGGTCGACCGCGGCGAGCGCGCGGAGGTCGGCGAGCACGACGAGCAGCACCGGCACCTCGTCGAGATGCTCGGCAAAGCCCCCGGGCCCGGCTTGCGCGGTGGCACGGATCTCCGCGGCGCGTGCGACCGCGTCGCGCTCCGCGGCCCTGTCGGTGACCGGCGCCCACGGCACGAGGCCGGCCGCACCGATGGCGAGGTACTCGTACCAGCCGTCGAGGTAGAGGTCGCGCAGCGCGCGCCGCTGACCGGGGTCCTGCACCACCACGACCCGCCATCCCTGGCGGTTTCCCCCGCTCGGGGCGAACCGGGCGGTGTCCAGCGCCCGCCCCAGAGTCGCGTCGTCGACGGGATCGGCCCGGAACTCCCGCACCGCGCCGGTGGTACGAAGGGCCTCTCGCAACTCCACTGCACGGACCGTAGTCCGGCCGGTACGGGGCGGACCGGCCCGGAGAAATTCCGACAATTCGCCCATCCGATCTGTCACGATCTCCGTATCCCGTGCATTCGCCGGCGAGCGCCGGCCTGCACGTCTGGGGACAGGGAGGGGTTGGAGATGAAGCGACCGATGGTGCTCGCCGCGGGGGCGGTCGTCGCGGGGAGCCTGCTCGCCGCCGCCGCGCCCGCTGCCGCAGAAGCGTCGGTGGCCCGCGTGTGCGTGACGGTCACCGAGAAGCGGATCACGGCGACGATCAACAACATCACACTCGGGGAGTCGGTCGCGCAGCCGACGACCTGCGTCGAAGTCTGACCGGTGCCACCCGTGGCGGTGGCGCGCGACACCGAAGCGACCGCGGCGCTGATCTGGGCCGCGTGCCGCCCGGATCCATCGAGGGCGGCGATCGCCGCCGCGCTCACGGCGGGCGCGGACCTCGGCCGCGTCGCCGACGTTGCGCTCGCCCAACGCGTCGCGCCGTTGCTCTGGCGCGCGCTCGACATCGGCGGCTTCACCGAACGCTTCGGTCCCGAGGTCGCCGGTGTCGAAGCCGACGCGGCCCGCTGCCGCGCGCACGCACAGCTCGTCGTCCCTCGCTTCGCCGACCGCGCGCTCGCACCACTGGCCGATGCCGGACTCGAACCACTCGTGATCAAGGGAGCGGCGCTGGCGGCCCGCTACCCGGCCCCCGGCTTGCGGCCCATGGACGACGTCGACCTCGTCATGCCGCGCGACCGCGTCGACGCCGCGCTCGCGGTGCTGCGCGGTGCCGGCTGGCGCACCGCGCCGGTTCCCGGCCGGCACCACGAGACCGTGCTGGTGCACCCGCAGGTGCCCGGCCTGCCGCTCGAGCTGCACCGGTCGCTGTCGACGTGGCCGGACCGGTCGAACCGGCTCGACCCGTCGGTGCTGTGGGCGCGGCGCGAGCCGTGTGTCGTCGCCGGCGTGCCCGCGTTCGGGCTCCAGCTCGAAGACGAGCTCGTCGTGCTCGCCGCGCATGCCGGCAAGCCGTTCCACGTCTTCGAGCGGTTGATCTGGTCGGTCGACATCGCGGTCGCCATCGGCGACGCCGCCGCACGCGGCGTGGCGATCGACTGGGACACCGTGCTCGACAACGCGCGCCGCGCCCGTGCCCGCACCGCGCTCGCCGTCGCCCTCGTCCACGCGGCGCGGCTCGGCGCCACCTCGCCGGCCGAGCTGCGCAGGCTCCCCGCAACCGGCGCGCGCCGCGCCGCCCTCGAACCGCTGTGCTCGCCCCAGTGGCCGCTCGTCGTCCGGGACCAAGGCGTGCGCAACCGCCTCCGCTACGCGCTGGTCGACGATCCCTGGCTGCGGGTGCGGTTGCTCGCCACGGGCGTCCGGCGGGAGGGTCCGATCGGCACCGCTCGCAACGCGGCCGGCCTCGCGGTGCGCGCCCTGCGCCGCTGGAGGCAGCTCCGGGGGGTCAGGCGAACACCGCGGGAACGTGGTCGAGCCATGACGGCGAGCGCGGCAGCCGCAGCCGCGTCGAGCGCACGCACCGGCTGAGCGCGACCACCAGAGGGAACAGGCGCGCCGCGCGCTGGGCCGGGTCCGCCAGCCAGACCGTGTGCGGTGCAAGCTCGCGCACCAGTGCGGCACGGTCGACCGCCTGCATCCACGCTCGGTCGCCGCCCGGTTCCTCGAGCAGCACGACCTGGTCCACCGCGACCGGAGCCTGCGCCCGCCGGGCCGCGAGGTCCCACGCCACCTTGTCGACCGTGGTGAAGCACGCCTTGGTCCCGCGTGGTCCTCGCTGGCCGTGGCCGAGCCGCACCCACGGCGGACCGGGCCACACCTCGGCGAGCCCGTCGCGCACGGCGATCGCGCAGACGTCCTCGCTGATCGCCTCCCATCCCGCGTCGACGAGCGCCACGAGCAGGCTCGACTTGCCGCGACCCGAGGCACCGCACAGGACCACCGCGCGCCCATCGCGCGCGCACGCGGCGGCGTGCACGACGAGGACGCCGACGTCGTGCAGCACGAGCGGCAGCCCGATGCCGGCGAGGAGCTGCGCGGCGGTCGCGGGCGCCGTCGCGTCCACCTCCAGCACACCGGTGCCGGGGTCGTACGCGAGCGCGGCACCGCGGTCGGTGCGTACGAGCAACCGGCCGGACGCCGCGCGCCACAGCCGCTGCTCGACCGTTGCGATGCCACCTGCTGGGCCCACCGGCGTGGTGGCGACGCGCCGCCACAGCTCGGTGCCAGCGTCGCCGGGCGCGAGCTGCCCGCCGGCCACGTGCCGAACCCGCACCCGCGCGAGCGGGGCACCTCGCGTTGGGCCGGTTCCGAGCTTGCACCCGCCGTCGACACGGATCCCGTGGCAGCCGGGCCAGTGCCCCGCGACGGTCACGGGCTGGTTCTCGCGTTCGCCTCCACGCGCACCAACCCCGCGGCCAAGAGCGCGGTGACGAGCGCGTCGACGTCGGCGCGGCGCTGGGTCTCGGTCGTGGCGGGCCAGCGAGCCGCGAGCGCAGCGACCGGGTCGTCGCCGGCAACGATCGCCCGCCAGATCACGAGACCACTGCGGTTCAGCCCGAAGTAGCGCCCGGACGGGACATGCAGGACGAACGCCTCGCCCTCCTGCTCCTCGACTAGCACCTCGCCGTCGGGGACCACCGTTCCCATACGTCAGGATTCGCCCACCGTTGACCGATTCCTCCCGTTCCGTCTAGCCTGCGCGGCGCAGAAGCGGCCAAGCGCTGGGGACTGCGCGGGGTCACGGCTCGGGCGCGAGGAGGGTGGACATGTCGGTGACCGCATCGGACAGCCCGCACGGCACGGTCGACGACGCGTACGAAGCACCGCGGCTCGTCGACTACGGCACGATCGAGTCCTGGACGCAGGGGTACGCCGACCCCATCATCAACATCTCGATCATCATCTAGCCGCGCTCGCCGTCGAGGGGCTCGCTTCCCGCAACCGGGGCCGGTACCCAACCGCCGCGCGCGTCACAACGCGCCAGCGCGGCGTGCGCGCCCGACGGCACCGGATCGAGCACGTCCCCCGCGCACTCCACCCAAGCGTGCGCGCCCCACCGTCCGTCGGGATAGCGCCGGCATCCGAGGATCAGCGCCGGTGTCTCACCGTGGCGCGCGAGCAGCGCAGTCAGCGCGACCGCTTGGGGCAGGCACGGCGCCGCCGTGGCGCGCGTCGCGGCACGGACGGCCGCGAGCGCCCGCGCGTGGTCGATGCCGGCCACCCCCTCACGGGGACGAGCCGGTGCGGTGCCCACCAGCCGGGTGAGCGTCGCCGTGGTGGTCGACCGAGCCAGGTACCGGCGCGCCCGGCGGGTCAGCACCAGCGCTCGCAGCCGCAACCCCAGCCCGCTCACCGGGGTGCGAGGATACGCCCGGCACCGGCGCCGGAGAGGGGGAACTGATCGTGAAGGTCGACGCGGATTCAGCGGGGTTCGATACCACGCGGCTCGAACGGATCACGGAGCACTTCGAGCAGCGCTACCTGGCGCCGGGCAAGATCGCCGGCTGCCAGATCGCGGTCGCGCGCCATGGCGAGGTCGGTTACTTCCGCTCGCTCGGCGCCATGGACCTCGAGCGCGACAAGCCTGTGGCGGAGGACACGATCTGGCGCATCTTCTCGATGACCAAGCCGGTCACCGGCGTCGCGCTGCTCACGCTGTACGAGCGCGGGCTGTTCCAGCTCAACGACCCCGTGCACCGGTTCATCCCGCAGTGGCGAAACCTGAAGGTGCGCGAGCGCGACGCGTCCGGCACGGATCGCCTCGTCGAACCGCACCGGCCGATGACGGTGCGCGACCTGCTCATGCACATGTCGGGGCTCGGCTTCGGCGGCCGCGCGCTGCCGACCATCACTGCCGACGAGCAAGGTGCGACGGCGGCGCCGCCTCGTGGCGAGCCCGGGCTCACGCTCGAAGGCTTCGTCGACCGGCTTGCCGAGCGCCCGCTGCGGTTCCATCCGGGCGAGCACTGGTTCTACTCGGTGTCGACCGACATCTGCGGCCGGCTCGTGGAGATCCTGTCGGGCCAGCGCTTCGACGAGTACCTGCGGGCCGCGGTGTTCGAACCGCTCGGCATGACCGACACCGGCTTCAGCGTCCCTGACGCCGAGATCGACCGGCTGGCGGCCGGGTACGCGCGCACGCCCGACAAGCGGCTCGTGCTGATCGACGACCCGGAACACAGCCGCTTCCGCGAGCCCCCGACCTTCCTGTCCGGCGGTGGTGGTCTGGTGTCGACCACCGCCGACTACCTCCGGTTCTGCCAGATGCTGGCGAACGGCGGCGAGCTCGACGGCGTGCGGATCCTCGGACGCAAGACGGTGGAGCTGATGACCACCAACCACCTGCCGGGCGACGGCGAGTTGCGCGAGTTCGCGATCCCGGGCGGCTACGGCGAGGTGGGCTTCGACGGCACCGGGTTCGGCTTGACCGTGGCCGTCGGCCTCGGACCCACGCGCACGCAGGTGATCGGCTCCGCCGGCGAGTTCATGTGGGGTGGGTGGGCGTCGACGATCTTCTGGGTCGATCCTGCCGAAGAGCTCGTCGTCGTGTTCATGACGCAGCTCGCGCCGTCGGGCACGTTCAACTTCCGCAGCCAGTTGAAGGCGCTCGTCTATCCCGCGATCGTCGACTGACGCGATCAGCCGACGGTGGCGCGGGCGTGCAGGTGCGGCAGCACGTCGGTCGCGAACAGGCGCATGCTCGCTTCGGCATCGCTGTAGGGCAGGCCCGCGTACCGGAAGCAGCAGGTGAGGTCGTGTTCGCCGATGACGTCACGCCGGCCGCGCAAGCGCTCCAGGATCTGCTCGGGTGTGCCCCACACGTTCACCCCGAGATACATCTCGCAGAGCTTGTCGAGACCGATGGCGCGCAGCAGCTCGACCGCATTGCCGTACGACTCGTACCCCTTCGCCTGCTTCAGGTGGTCGCTCTGCAGCTCGTAGTGCTCCATCACGCTGGTGAGGTAGCCGGCGATGTACTGGTGCGCCATCGCTTCCGCGCGACCCGGGTCGCGGTCGCAGTAGACGAAGTCGCACACCACCGGCGGGTAGGGCTCGGTGCCGTGCGCGGCGACGAAGCGCTCCCGGTAAGTGCGCACCGACTCGGCCTGGTCCTCCCACGGGCGCTGGCTGAACATCACCATCCGCGCGCCGAGGTCGGCGGCGACGTCGACCGAATCGGGCGACATCGCCACGCAATACGTGCGGTCGCGGAACGAGCGGGCCGGCGCGGGGCGGATCGCGATGCGCGGCTGCGGGAAGAACGGGCCGTCGCCTTCGATGACGCCGGTCTCCAGCGCAGTGATCACCATGCGCGCCGCTTCGTCGAACCGATCGCGCGACTCATCCATCGGGATGCCGAACCCGTCGTATTCGTGGCGCGACAGACCCCGGCCCATGCCGAACAGCACGCGCCCGTTCGACAGGTGGTCGAGCATGGCGATCTTCTCCGCCACGCGCAGGGGCTGGTTCCACGGCAGGATCACCGCGCCGGTACCGAGCAGGATCCGCGACGTCCGGGCCGCCATGTGCGCGAGGAACACCGTGTTGTCCGGGCAGAACGAGTAGTCGCAGAAGTGGTGCTCGACCGGCCACAGCGCGTGGAAGCCGAGCTGGTCGGCGAGGACGCCGAGACTGACCTCCTCGGCGACGACATCACCGTCGGTGACCTCCTCGCCGTAGCCCCACGACTGGAACACCATCTGGACCCCGACTCGCATGGCGCGAGCGTAGGCCGCAGGCTCAGTCCGCGGGCCGGCGAGGCTCCGAGTGGTCCCAGTCGGCGAACAGCGTGCGCAGCGCGGTCAGCAGCACGAGCGGCTGGTCGAGCATCGCGTGATGACCGGCCTCGGGGAGCTCGACCACCGGGGCGACCCGTCCGAGCGCGTCGTACATCGACTGGCCGATGTCGGCGGTGACGAGGCCGTGCTCGGAGCGCAGCAGCGCGAACCGGCATCGCACCTGCGGGAGGTACGGCAGCGCAACTCCGCGCATCGTCTGGGAGAACTGCTCGAAGATCCGCCGATCGAACTTCCACTGCCAGCCGCCGTCGGCCGGGCGGAGCGAACGCCGCGCGACGTAATCGACGACGTAGTCGAGGTAGTTCGCTTGCGGTGGCACGGTCCGAAACCGCGCCAGCGCGTCCTCGACCGTCGCGTAGGTGCGCGGCTTGCCGAACGCCTCGCGCAGCCGGAACGATTGCACCTCGGGGTCGGGCTCGGTCACCGGCGAGTCGCACACGACGACACCGGCCACACGATCCACGTGGCGCGCCGCCGTCGCGATCGTGACGAAGCCGCCCATGCTGTGGCCGACGACGACCGGCTTCCCCGCGATGTCGCCGTCGCCGGCGACCGCGAGCACCTCCTCGGTCCACTGCTCGAACTGGTAGCGGCCGCGATGGTCGCTGTCACCGTGACCGCTGAGGTCGACGGCCACGACGCGGAAGTCTTTGGCGAAGCGCGCCGCGACGTGGGTCCACCAGTGCGCGTGCGCGCCACCACCGTGGACGAACACCAGGCCACGCCGGCCGGGCTGCCCCCATGCCAGGTAGTGGATGCGCGCACCGTCGACGGGCACGACGCCGTCCTCGAACGGGACCGCGAGCGCGTCACGGAACCACTGCGGCGCGTTGGGATGCAAGGGGACCGGCTCCGGCAACTCTCGTGACGCTAGCGGCACACCGGCGCCACGCCCGTGAGCCACTACCGTCGCTCGACGCATGGAGTTGAACATCGCGCTCATCCACGAGGCGATCGCACAAGCCGTCCCCGGCCGGGAGTGCATCGTTTGGCGCGACCGCCGGCTCTCCTGGGCGGAGGTGACCGAGCGGACCCGCCGGCTCGCGAACGTGCTCGCCGGCCACGGTCTCGGCGTGCATGGTGACCCTGCCTCGATCGCGCCCTGGGAGTCCGCGCAGGATCACCTCGCGCTCTACCTGACCAACGGCAACGAGTACCTCGAAGGGATGCTGGGTGCCTACAAGGCCCGCGTTGCGCCGTTCAACGTCAACTACCGCTACGTCGAGGAGGAGCTGGTCTACCTGCTGCGCGACGCACGCGCTCGCGGCATCGTGTTCCACGCCCGATACGCGCCCGTGCTGCGCGCCGTGCTCCGCCGGCTCGACGAGCCGCCGGTGTTGCTGCTGCAGGTCGACGACGAATCGGGCAACAGCCTGCTGCCTGGCGCGACTCCCTACGAGGCCGCGCTGGCCGCGGCCAGCGCGGCCGGGCCACCCGTCGAGCCGAGCCCGGACGACCTGTACCTCGTGTACACGGGAGGCACGACCGGCATGCCGAAGGGTGCGCTGTGGCGCCAGGCCGACTTCCTCGTGTCGGCGCTCGGCGTCCGTCGCCACGACGGCACCGACTTCGAGTCGCTCGACGAGATCGTCTCGATCGCGAAGCGGCGGACGCTGCGGAGCCTGCCCGCGCCGCCGCTCATGCACGGCGCTGCGCACTGGAACGCGATCTCGACGTGGACGAGCGGCGGCACGGTGGTGATCCAGCACGATCCCCGCCACCTCGACGCGAGCGACATCCTGCGCACGATCGAGCGGGAGCGATGCGACTCGCTCAACATCGTGGGGGACGCGTTCGCACGACCGCTGCTCGACGAGCTTCGTCGTGGCCGCTACGACGTCTCGTGCCTGCGCTACGTCGTGAGCGGCGGCGCCGCGCTGTCGAGCGCCAGCAAACAGGAGCTGATGGCACGCATCCCGGGGCTGCGGATCGTCGACATCGTCGGGTCGTCCGAGTCCGGCCGGCAGGGCATCGGCACCGGCACCGCCACCGGCGCGTTCGAACCGTCGCCCACGGCGTGCGTGCTGAGCGAGGACCGCACCCGGCGTCTGGCACCGGGTGATCCCGAGATCGGCTGGCTCGCACAGACGGGGCGCATACCCCGCGGCTACCTCGGCGACCGTGCGAAGACCGAGCAGACGTTTCCCGTGATCGACGGTGTGCGCTACGTCGTCGCCGGTGACCGCGCCCGCGTGCGAGCCGACGGGCGCATCGAGCTGCTCGGCCGCGACTCGGTGACGATCAACACCGGCGGCGAGAAGGTGTTCGCCGAGGAGGTGGAGCTCGCGCTGAAGCACCACCCCGCGGTTTACGACGCGCTGGTCGTCGGCCGGCCGAGCGAACGGTGGGGGCAGCAGGTCGTCGCGGTCGTGCACCTCCGCGACGGCGAGCACGTAACCGACGACGAACTGCTGGCCACGGCGGCCGAGCATCTCGCGCGCTACAAGCTGCCGAAGGCGATCGTGCGCGTCGAGCACGTCGAGCGCAGCGCGAGCGGCAAGCCCGACTACGGCTGGGCGCGCGGGGTCGCGAGCGCGCGCAGCACCGCGGCCTCCTCCGGCGGCGCCGACAACCCGTAGCCGGTGGCCAGATAGCCCTTCACGCCCCAGTCGGGCAGGCGGAGGCCGAGGACGATCATCTCGTCACCCGGGTCGCTCTCCCCTTCGAAGCGAAACGTGAAGTCCACCACGGCGCTCGACGCCGGGTACACGCCGTCGCGGATGTCGCAGCGCAGACCGCCGGCGTCGAGGCGCACCTCCTCGCGGTAACCGAGGTCGGCGAGGAACCGGATCGCGTCGGTGACGGTGTCGGGAGCAGCGGATCCGCTCACGGTCATGGTGTTTCCCGGGGACGCTCGCCGTAGTCACCGAACGGCCGGTCTCGCTCGCGCACCGCCTCCCGCCAGCCCACAATCTGCGCCCGGGCCACGAAGTCGAGCCCTTCTTGGGTGTGGCGGGCGACACCGTCGAAGATGTACCCGAGCAGCCGGCTGGTGTCGGGCTGGTACTGGTGGCGAGCCACGTCGTTCAACATCCACTTCATCATCTGGAGCTGGTTGAGCGGCAGGTGCGCGATGCGTTGCGAGAGCTCGCGGGCGCGCGACTGCAGCTCCGAGTCGGGCACGCACTCGAGGATCATTCCGGCAGCCGCCGCTTCCTGGGCCGTGAGCTCGTCGCCGGTGAACAGGTAGCGCTTCGCCCGCTCGAGGCCCAGGCGCGCCACCCACACCCACGGGGCCTCGGGGACACCCCAGACGCGCGCCGGCGGGTAACCGAAGCGGGCGGACTCACCCGCGATGATGAGGTCCGCGTTGAGGATCATGTCGGTACCACCCGCGATGCACCACCCCTGCACCGCGGCGACCGTCGGCTTCGACATCGAGTGCAGCTTCGCGAACGTGTTGCCGAACCGCCCGATCATCTGCACGTCCTGGACGGTGTCCCACACCCGATGCGCGCCGCGCTCGACGGTCGCTTGACCGGCGGTCGACCAGTCGAGACCGAACCCGGCGCAGAACGCGGGACCCTCGGCGGTGACGAGAACGACCTTCACCGTGCCGTCGCGGTCGGCCGCGTCGAGCGCAGCATCGAGCTCGTCGCGCAAGGTGAGGGTGATCGTGTTGTACTCGGCCGCCCGGCAGAGCACGAGCCGCCGGACCGCGCCATCGTCTTCGATTCGGATCGCGTCGCCCATGGTCACCTCTCGGCCTGATCTTCGCCGCTGGCGCGGCCCGGTTCAGCGCGGTGGGGCCGCGTCGACGTGGCGCTCCATCGCGACGTGCGGGCCGATCTCCGGTTCGACCCACGGATCACCCCGGGTCACGAACCCGGCACGAAGGTAGAACGGCAGCGCCGGTGTCCTCGCGTTGCACCACAGGAGGCCGCCGCCGTGGGAGCGGACGTGGTCGATCACGGCCGCGAGCACGGCCGCCCCCACCCCCCGGTTCCGCCACGCCGGCGCGGTCGCCATGCCCCGCAGCCGCCACGCCGTCTCGACGGCCGGCCACGGCGGCGGCTCGCGGCGGACCGACGCGGTCCCGACGACCTCGCCGTCCACGAGCGCGGCGAAGTGGCCGGTGTCGGGATCGTCGTCGCCGGGCAGCGCCATGTCCGCGATCCGCTGGTGGGGGCGCAGCACCTGCTGGCGCAGCGCGAAGGTGCGGGACGCCTCGACCCGCTCGACCGTCGGTCGTGACGAGCCGGGCTCGTTCATCCGGTGCTCAGGCCGCGTGGAGCGGTCGGGCCACCAGCAGGCACCACGCGACCGCGGCGACGATCGTCGAGGTCGCTTCGTCGCTGAACGCGTGCCCCATGGCGGGCACGAGGTCGAGCCGGCGCTGGCCGGGCGCGCGCTCGTGCAGCCGCGACGCCTCGAGCGCGGGCATGAACCGGTCCGCGAGGCCGTGGACGATCGCGAGCGGGCACTCGACGCGGGCAGCGAGCGACTCCGGCGACGCGCCCCGGCGACGCGCCGGCGCTACCGTCACCCCCGCCCGGTTGCGCAGGAACCACCGTCCCGGAGGGGTCTGCGTCAACACTGCGGCGAGGACCGTGCGCATCGTGCGGAGCTGCCAGCGAGCCGGGCAGCTCACGGTGACGACCCCGTCGACCGGGCCGGCGGTCGGTGCTGCGGCGTAGCGCAGCGCGGCGATCGCGCCCATCGACGCGCCGACCACGACCACCGCGTCGCTCAGCGACCGCGCGGCGCGGACCGCGGCGGCGACGTCGAGGCGCTCGTCGTCGCCCAGCGTGCATGCCCCGGGTGAGTCGCCGTGACCGCGGGCGTCGAAGGTGACGACCGCGTAGCCGTCGTCGGCCAGCGCCTGCGCGATGGCGACAACCGACGGGTCGCGCCGGTTGGCGGTGAACCCGTGGACGACCACGACCGCAGCCCGTGGATCTGCCGGCTGCCGGACGTCGGCCGCGAGCGTCAGGCCGTCTTCGGTCGTCAGCGTCGCGGTGCTGTTCGTCCAGAGCTCAACGGGCAAGCGGGACCGTCCTCCACGCGATGCCATGGCGGCGGAGCGTGTGCTTGAAGTGCAACGTCGACACTACGACACCCGTGACGGTCAGGACCCACGACAGCGCGGTGCGGGAGATCACATAGGCCGACACCGGCGCCTGAAGGAGAAGCCAGATCGCGCCGCCCGCGTTCGCGAGCTGCACCAGGGCCCAGAGCAGCGTGATGCGCCCGAAGAGGCTCCGAATGGCGGGGCGGAGGAAGAAGTGGTCGGGAAGCGGGCAGAAATCCTTGGCCAGACGCTCGGCGAGCGGCTGGCGGGCGGCCACGGAGAGCAGGAAGGCCATCGCCACGACGATCGTGGTGAGCGACGGCTGGAGGAAATAGATGAACACGCTGCCGGTGGCGAGTGCCGTCGCGGTCCGTACCGTGAGCCCCAATGCGCCGAGCACGAGCAGGCCGGGCAGCCGTTCACCGCGGAGCAGGCGACGCAGGATGGCGCCGTACGACCAGGCAATGGCCGTGCCGAGCGCAACCCAGATCCCGCTCAGCCAGAGGGCCGAGTAGAACAATCCCAGGGGAATCAACGTGGACTCGACGAGGTACGGCACCGCATGACGAGCCATCTCACGCAGGCGAGGTATCTCGAACACGTCGGAGTGCATCACGATTTGGTCGGCATGTTCGGCTCTGGACTCGAGGGCCAAACGTCGAACATGGCCGGAAGGCATCTTCGCGTGCTCATGGTCCCCGATCCAGGCAGGCTCCACCGCGCCGTGGCCGGCGGGCACTGATGGCTCGCGTACCGGCGGCCGCCGCGGTCGCGACCGGCTGGCTCGCCGGCAGCATCCCGTTCAGCCAAATCGGCGCGCGGCGCACGAAAGGGGTCGACTTGCGCACGGTCGGCACCGGGACGGTGTCGGGCACCGCACTGTACGAGGTCGCCGGTTTCGGTGCGCTCGCGACGGCGGGCGTGTTCGAGGTCGCAAAGGGCGCGGTCGCACCGCTGCTCGCCGGGCGCGACCGGCCGGGCATCGCCGCGGCGGCGGCCGGTGCTGCGGTCGTGGGTCACAACTGGTCGCCGTTCCTGGGTGGCGCGGGCGGGCGCGGCATCTCGCCCGCGACCGGCGCCCTCCTCGCCAGCGCGCCCGCGGGCGCCGCGGTCCTCCTCGGCGGGCTCGCCGCGGGCAAGTTGATGAAGGCAACCGGCTTCGTGTCGTTCCTCGCCGAAGTGGCGCTGGTGCCGGTCTGCGCGAAGGTGCACGGCCGGCGCGGCGCGCTGGCCGCGAGCGCGGTGGTCGCGCCCATGCTCGTCAAGCGCGCGCTCGGCAACCGGCCACTCCCGCGCCAGCAGCGGCTACGGGTGTTGCGCAACCGCGTGCTGTTCGATCGCGACGACGGCCAGCTCCGGGCCGCATGAAGATCTTCGGCCACGCGGGGTTCCGCGCCCTGGTCGTGGGCCAGACGATCTCGTCGCTCGGCGACTGGATGATGACGGTCGCGCTGATGGTGCTGGTGCTGCGGCTGTCCGACTCGTCGACAGCGGTCGCCGGCGTGCTCGTGCTGCGGCTGCTCCCCGCGGTCGTCGGCGGGTCGCTCGCGGCGCGCCTGATGCGGCGCTGGGACCGCCGCAAGACCATGCTCACGATGGATCTCGTGCGCGCCGGCATGGTGATGCTCGTGCCGCTCGTGCGCGCGGTGTGGTGGGTCTACCTGTGGGCGTTCCTACTCGAGGTGCTCGGACTCGTGTTCCTCCCCGCCCGTGACGCGTCGGTACCGGATCTCGTCGACAACCAAGATCTGCCGACCGCGAACGGCATCGTGCTCACGTCGTCGTTCGGCACCATCCCGTTCGGCGCCGGCGCGTTCGCGGCGACCGCGGCCCTGTCGTCCGCGGGCGGGCGCTTCCCGTTCCTCGCTGTGTTCGTCGTCGACTCGGTTACGTACCTGGTCTCGTTCTCGTTCATCCGGCGGTTGCCCGCGTTGCGCGACGAGCGTGAGCCCAAGGTGTTCGACGGGACCACGGAGGACTCGCTGAGCCTGCGCGCCGCGTTCCGCATCCCGCTCGTGCGAGCGGTCATGCCGGCGACGATCGTCATCGCGCTCGGCCTCGGCACGCTGTTTTCGATCGGCATCGTGTTCGTGCGCGACGTGCTGCACGCGAGCGACGCAGAGTTCGGCGTGCTGATCGTGCTCTTCGGCGTGGGCGCCGGCCTCGGCCTCGCCGTCCTCAGCAGGCTGGCGAAGGTTCCCGGCCTCATGAAGGTCCGCTGGGGGGTGGCGGCCCAGGGCATCACCATCGCGGTGATGAGCCTGTCGCCGTCGATCGTGCCCGCGTTCCTCGGTGCGACCGGGTTCGGCGCGGCGACGGCGCTCACCTTGGCCGCGGGAATGAGCACGCTGCAGGACCACCTCGAGGGCCACGAGCGCGACCTGGCCTTCGCCGCCTTCCACAGCACGATCCGGGGCGGGTTGGCCCTCGCCGCGCTCGGCGCGGGCGGCGCCGTCGACCTGGTGGGCGCGGTCCGCCTGCCCGGCGACACGCGGGTGACTCCTTCCCGTTTCGTCCTCCTGTGTGCGGGCATCGTGGTGGTCCTGGGGTCGCTGTCCGTCCGTCTCGACAGAAAGGCGTCCGATGTCCGTCTCGGTCCTGGCTGACAGCGCCGCGTCGCTGCCGGCCGAGGTGGCTGGCGCACACCGGGTCACGGTGGTGCCGATGCTGCTCACGCTCGACGGCACCACCTATCGCGACGGCGAGATCCCGCTCGACCGCGTGCTCGAGCTGGCGAAGCCCGGGTTCTCGACGTCGGCGCCCACTCCCGGCCAGTACGTCGAGGCCATCGAGTCGCTCGGCGGCGGGAACGGGGTCGACGGGGTCGTGATCCTCACGGTGGCCGAGACGATGAGCAGCGCGTTCGAGTCGGCCCGGCTGGCCGCGAAGCAGGTCGACGTGCCGGTCGAGATCGTCGACACCGGCACCGCGGCGGGTGGCGAGGCGCTGGTGACGCTGGCCGCGGCCGAGACAGCCGAGGCCGGCGCCGACCTGGCAGGGGTGGTCGCGGCGGCCCGCCGGGCGGCGGCCAACGTGCGGCTCGTCGCGACGCTCGACAGCCTCGAGCAGCTCGCCCGCAGCGGACGGGTACCGGGGGCGGCGGCGTGGGCCGGTCGGTGGCTGCACCTCAACCCGGTGTTCGAGTTCGTAAACGGCCACCCGCGCCCGCTCCGCCCGGCACGAAGCCGGGCGGGCGCACTCGACCGGATCCTCGCCCAATGGCGCGGCACCCGCGCCGGGGGCGGCCGCCTGCACGTCGCCGCGCTGCACGCGCTCGACCCGGATCCGGCGGAGGAGCTGCTCCAGCGGGTACGTGACGAAGCGGGCGACTCGATCGCGACCGCGATGGTGGCGCCGTTCAGCGCAGTGATGGTCGCGCACACGGGTCATCTCGTCGGCCTGTCCTGGTGGTGGGAGCGGTAACCCCCGGCGTTCCGGCGTTCTGGCGTCACTCACCTCGGGATGATGAAGTTGTCGACGCCAGAACGGAGGGGGCACCGAGCTGCGCCAGTGGTACGGCCACGATCCGGCCCGCTACCGCGAGTTCGCCCGCCGGTATCGCGCCGAGCTCGGGCGCGCACCGGCCGCTGCAGTCGTCGACGAGCTGTTGCGAATCGGCCGGCGGCGCACCGTGGCGCTCCTCACCGCCACCCGCGACGTCGAGCGCTCCGGTGCCGAAGTCCTGCGCCAGCACCTCGCACGACGGGAGCAGCGGGCAGCGCGATCCCAATAGCCTCCCGTGGTCGTGGAGCGGCCACCCCTGTTGTCCATCCTCGACCTCGCCATCGTCGGGGAGGGCGAGCGTGTGCGGGACAGCCTCGAAGCGACCGTGACGCTGGCGCAACGGGCCGAGGCGTACGGCTACCACCGGGTCTGGTACGCCGAGCACCACAACATGCGATCGATCGCGTCGTCCGCGCCAGCGGTGCTCATCGCACACGTCGCCGCCCACACGGAGCGCATCCGGCTTGGCTCCGGCGGCGTCATGCTGCCGAACCACGCGCCACTGGTCATCGCGGAGCAGTTCGGCACGCTCGCGGAGCTGCACCCCGGCCGCATCGACCTCGGCCTCGGCCGTGCGCCCGGCACGGACCCGGTCACGTTGCGCGCCTTGCGCCGTGACCCAACCGCGGCGGACACGTTCCCGCAGGACGTGCTCGAGCTGCAGGGCTACCTCAACGACTCGACCCGGATCGCGAACGTCAACGCGAGCCCGGGACGAGGGACGTTCGTGCCGCTCTACATCCTCGGCTCGTCGCTGTTCGGCGCGCAGCTCGCAGCGATGCTCGGCCTGCCGTACGCGTTTGCATCGCACTTCGCGCCGCGGGCACTCGAAGCGGCGGTGCGCGTGTATCGCGAGCGGTTCGAGCCCTCGGCCCAGCTCGACCGTCCCTACGTGATCGCCGGCGTCAACGTGATCGCCGCCGACTCCGACGCGGCCGCCCGCGAGCAGTTCGAGCTCACCCGCCGCGCACGGGTGCGCACGCTGTTCGCCCGTCAGGGGCAGCGAATCGACGACGAGCACGTCGACGCGATCCTTCGCTCGCCGCAAGCTGCCCACGTCGACGAGATGATGACGTATACGGCGTGCGGGACGCCGCGTGCGGTCATGGCGTATCTCGACGACTTCCGCCGGCACGCCGACGCCGACGAGCTGATGGTGGTCCACCAGGGCCGATCGCTCGAGTTCCGGCTCCGGTCACTCGAACTGCTCGCCGAAGCCGCCGGCACCGCGGCTGCGTGACGATCGACGCGCTCGACGTGGTCAACGTCGAGCCAATGTTGGTGCAGTTCGGCCCCTATAGGGGCCGAACTGCACCAACATTCGACGGCCTTCATCGAGCCAGGCAGGCGCGTCACGCGCGCCGGCGGCTCAGGGGAGCGGGTGGGCCTGGAAGAACGACCAGATCGTTTCGGTCGCGCTGATCTGCCGGGTGGTCGGGCCCAGACGGTCGATCGGGATCGCCCCGGGCCACGTGTGGCCGCCGCCCTGGATGATGTAGAAGACCGCGTCACTACCCGGCGCGCAGTCGTGCCAGCTGCGCTGGGTCACCTCGGTGCCAACGGCGGTGTCGGTGAACGCCGGGTCGCACCCGTCGTGCGCCGCCCAGCCCGCCATCGCATCGGGCGCGGCGCCGATGCGGACGCGACCGCAGCAGTTCACCTCGCCACCGTTGAACGGCACGATCGGATCGGCCGTCCCCGAGAACGCCTCGATGGCGACGGCGCGGGACGCGTCGCACAGCGGCGGGACGTACAAGATCACGGCGACTGCGGCGAACGCGGCGAAGCGGTCCGCCGCCTTGCACGCGAGCACCGACGTCATCGCCCCTCCGTCGGACATCCCGGTCGAGAACACCCGGCGGGTATCGATGCAGAACTGCGCTTCGAGGTGGTCGAGCAGTGCCCGCACCATCGCGACGTCGTCCTGCTCGCCGGGCATGTCAAGCAGGTTGAAGTGCTTGGCCGCGCCCTCGCCTTGGCCCTCGGGGGCGACGATCAGGAAGCCGTCGCGGTCGGCGAGCGGCTGGAAGTTGCTGTAGGCGAGCTGCTCCACCGCGTTCGACCCGAACCCGTGGAAGTCGAACACGACCGGCGCCGGATGGCCGCCGTCGTAGCTGACCGGGACGTACAGCTCGTACGGTCGCGCCACGCCGTCGAAGTCGAACGACTCGCGCGACTGGCCCGCCTCGTGCGGCCGGAGGCACGCAGGTGGCGGGCTCGACGACAAAGGCGCGGCTCTGTCCGGTTCACCGTCCGAGCCCGACGAGCACGCGGCCACCACCACGAGCGCCACCGCACCCACCGCAACCGCGGCCCGCGTCCTGACCACCACCGCCCCTTCCTCCACGACAATCCGGCTGCACCGTACCGAAACGGTCGCGCTGAGCCGGATCGTCGAGTCGTCCTGATCACGTCAGATCAGTCAGCTCGCGCCCTCGACAACTTCGACGGCGTCGACCTCTCCGACCTGAACGTCGCTCTGGCCGCCCGCGCGCCCAAGGGTCGCGCCGCTCATCGGTCAAGTCACCGGCGTCGAAGCCGCGGGTGGCGTCCGGTCCCTGGTGTAAATGAGCGACGGGCGTAGGTTCCTTCGAAACCTGCAAGAGCAACGAAGGAGGACCTACACCCGTGGCACGACGAGTATCCCCTACCGAGCGTC